>MWVT01000122.1_pt1 | contig 15214 bp, 16 predicted proteins | sample 1047201 | NCBI WGS metagenome assembly MWVT01 (sample SAMN06349988, study PRJNA376086) | soil metagenome | isolation source: TG5-1 sample Antarctic (ecotone) soil | place: Antarctica | collected 2015-01-13 | reverse complement strand
CCAAATTTAGAAATTTCCGCCTATCCTGCTAGGCGGCTTTTTTATTTTTGGTCATCTATATATCCCACTCATGTCTTCCTCCCCTGCCGAATCGAATTATAGCGGATACCTTGCCTTGTCAGCCGCTGTAGCGGCTGACAAGGCAAGGTATCCGTCCGTCCGTCACCAAAAGCCAATAAGGTGGGAAAAGAAGAAAAGCCGCGCCGGAACAATTAAGAATGTACAAAGCATTTAAGATAAGGAGAACAATATGTTCACCCGAAGAGAAAAGTCGTGGCATAGGTCTTCACCGCGAGACCGATTGACATACTAATAACACCGGCAATAGAACGATTTACTGGAGAATATTGTAAGAAAAAACTTACTTTCATTAGTCTTCAAGTTTGATTAACTGGGCTAATTCGGACCAAGAAATGATACAAAAATACATCCCTTAAGAAAGAGTAATTAAAATTAACCCAAAGAAAAATTTTTGCGTAAGTAAATTAATGCTTGCCCAATTTAATTTATTACTGTATTTTAATTCGCAGAATGAGTAAAAAAATAACAACAATTGAATTTGCTGAAAAAGTAGATTTAACCGCTCCACGTATACGTCAATTAATAATGATGGGTGTTATTGAGGCTGAAAAATTCGGACGTGATTATATGATTAATACTAAATACATAGACATTATCAAAAACCGTCCAGAGCGCAGAGGGCGCAAATCAAACAAAAAAGCGGCATAAATATGAAAATCATAGCTATCGCAAATCAAAAGGGTGGAGTTGGTAAAACTACAGTTTGCCGCGAATTGTCAGCTTGCTGTGCGCTACGCGGATATCAAACTTTAGTAGTAGATTGTGACCCGCAGGGAAACTTAACGCAAAGCTGGGTTAATGAAGAAATTTATGAGGCTACATTGTCGCACGTTTTACTTGAGCCAGAAGGCGCTGGTGTAAAAAAGAGTGAGCCAATGCCACTTTCTGATACCATTATTGAAACACCCGTTAATAATCTTGATTTAGTTCCGGCTGATATACGTCTTGCCAGATTTGAAATGCAGCCGGATTATTTAACACACAGGCTTAAAAATCAGCTTACAGATTTCGGCTCCAATTATGACTTAGTGTTTCTGGATTGCCCCCCACAACTCGGGAAACTATTAACTGCCGCACTCTACGCTGCTGATTATGTTTTAGTTCCCTGCGCTGCCGATGCTATGGGACTTCAAGGTTTAGCTGATTTAGCTTTTACAGTTCAGCAAGTAAAAAAGAACGTAAATGCAAATCTGCAAATGCTAGGCGCGGTAATGAATCTTTATAAGCCAAATCGCAATTTGTCAGCTGAAGCTCGCGCAGCGGTTGAAGAAGCAGTTGAGCTTGTCGGCTATGTTTTTGAAACAAATCTGCACGATTATTCAAAAGTTGCTGAAGCTCCATCTCAGCGTTTACCTGTCGTAATATATGCCACTAATCACAATGCTACTGAACAGTTTAATGATTTAACCAATGAAGTTTTAGCCAGATTAAAATTAAACTTAAATAAATTAAGCGTGGTCAAACAAGGATGAACAATAAAACTAAATTAGACACTGATTCCCTGCTTCGCATTCCAAGACTGAAAAACAAACTCGGTTTGAAAATTAATAAGATTGCGATGCCACATGATGATTTAATCAGTGTTGAAGTTTCGAAACTTGATAATGCTCCCATCTCTACCACCCCCGACCACCCCCTACCACCCTCTACCACGAAACAAAAAACTTCCATTTCACCAACACGGGATTTTACCAAGTTTGCTAACTCCCTTGTTCGTGATGCCATCCCTGATGGATTATTCAAAGGTACTAGCAAAAACACCTATGATGCTCTTTACCAGCGAACACGAGGAGCTATCATTCCTGTACGAACTATAAAAGTTGTCCAAAGCGACGTGCTTTCATGGGCAAATGTTAGTCATAACACTTTACGAGCGCATATAAAGCATTTGCAATTGGTAGGACTAATTAAAATTCATTACAAATTAGGTGATAATGAAGGGCAAGAATACGAGGTCATTCTTCCAGAAGAGATTGGGAATGAAGATAAGTCCTACTACCACCCCCTACCACCCCCTACCACTACCCATAATTTGGGTGGTCCCTCCAACCAGAATCTATTGGTAGGTGGAGGGGGGTTAAAGTCCGTAAACATTGGACAAGATACGTCTCCTAAGACTTCTTTAAAGACAATTGAGAAAAATGATGATGAGGCTTTCGCCGAAATGCAAAAAGTGTTCAGTGAAATTTCAGAAAAGATTTCCGGAAAAAGTCCTAGTAAAAACCAGAAAGGGAATTGGAAGGAATTAGCCGAACTTCTAGCGATGGAACTTGAGATTGCCGCCGCACGAACAAAATCCGTTTCAAATGTTCCTGCCTTTCTAACCGAGCATCTCCGCCGCCGCTTATTAGGCAAAACTCCTTTACCAAAAACATCTACCGAAAAAACCAGAGTAAGCAAATCTCTCAACGTAGGGAAGTCGAGTGGAGAAAAGGCGGAAACAGCCGAAGAATATCAAGCTGAACCATTATCAAAAGAGGGAAGGGAAACCGTCCTGAAAACAATGAGGGAATATCTCGATAAGGGACAAAACGAATTTATCATGAGTTTTCAGGATACATACATCAAAGAAGATTGGGATTGGTTAATAAAAGAATTGGAGAAAAAATAGTGCTTAACATTTTCTCCACCTTGCTTGGTGTTGGGATAATTTGTGCATTACTTGGCACAATTACCAGAATGCTTCTTGCACCGCCGAAAGTATGGGATGATGACGATTTCGAATTTGAAGAAATAGAGGCATCTGTAAATTATAATGAATTGAGGAAACAAAACCCGCACATCTGGATAGATTAGACCTTGATTATGAAAATTCAAAAAGGTGAATGGTTTTTAGCGTGCAATGCAAAGCTTGTGATGCAACAATTTATTTTTCACACGACCCGTCGAAAGGAATTCTTGAAATTGTAGCTCACGAGGAGACACTTTTAAATCTTACTTGCCCGGCGTGTAAACAAGTAAAAGATTATGACCGAATCGAATTGGTATCGCGAGAGGTAAAGTATGCTTGGTTATAAAAAGGATTAAAATTTGACGAATTGAATACGCTCAAAAATAACTTCATGACAATGGCATAACCTCGTGACAATGCAAAACCAGGGAATCGACAGCATCAAAAATATCTACGCGAATACAAACAGAGTTTCAAACTTGTTGCAATAGACTTATATCAACAATACCAGTGGTGATTACATGAATGAGACGCATAAATACTACGGCAAATACCGCGGCACGGTTTTTAATAACATCGACCCCGAACAGCGCGGACGTATACAAGCCATCGTCCCCGATATATCGGAGCTGATACCGACCAGTTGGGCGATGGCTTGTATGCCCATCGCCGGAAAACAGTCGGGCGTTTATGTCGTGCCGCAAATCGGTTCCGGCGTTTGGATCGAATTCGAGCAGGGCGACCCGGATTATCCGATTTGGACCGGCTGCTTTTGGGGTAGCGTGGCGGAAGTTCCGGCGTTAGCCTTGGCAGGCAATCTGGCGACTCCGAGCATTGTTCTGCAAACAGCTCTGCAGAACGCCATCGCCATCAGCGACCTGCCCGGTCCGATGGGCGGGATTATGCTCAAGAGCGCGACCGGCGCGACGTTAATCGTTAACGACACCGGAATTTACATTCAAAACGGGAAAGGCGCGAGTATCACTTTGATCGGACCCGCCGTGAGTGTGAACAACGGAGCGATGAATATAATTTGAAAATCAGTTAAAAGGAGAAAAAGATATGCCGGGATTTTTACTACACGTCGGCGCGCAGGTGCAATGCACACACGCGGGACAAGCGCAGCCGACCGCGCCGAATCCGCGCGTGCTGGTGAACGGTCAACCAACCGTGACGATGACCGCGCCTTATGTCGTGGCGGGCTGCTCGTTCAATGTCAGCGGTGCGCCGGTGCCATGCGTGACGGCGCAATGGGTGACCGCTGCCACGCGCATCACGTCAAACGGTCAGCCGCTGCTGCTCATCGACAGTCAAGCCATCTGCGCCCCCAACGACACGCCGCTTCTGATTCTTGCCACGCAAACGCGTGTGAGCGGAACGTGAAAGCATCGGTGAGTGTTGAGTAAAGGCGTTTTATTTTAATCATTGATGATTTATGAGGTTGTGATGAACATTGATTTTAGCTTTTTTTGAAAACGTCTTTTTGAGTTGTAAATGTTCGGTTAATTTTGCTTAATATAAATTACAAAATGTTTTTTAGATTGAGAACAGCGCGTCGATAAGGTTGAAACAGATTGTTTTGAAACGAAAATTCCGCGCTTTTTTCACATACGCAAATTGACGAAAAAAAGGAAAAGGGAGATTGAAATTATGGTAGACGCATCGCAAATAAAAGAACACATCGAAATTGTCGGCTCGGACGGCATGCATGTCGGCACGGTTGACCATATGGACGGCAGCGACCGTATTAAGCTGGCTAGAAAAGACCCGGCAGCGCACGGGCATCATCATTATATTCCGCTCGATTGGGTCGAATCGGTTGAAAACGATAAAGTTCGGCTTAACAAAACCAGCCAGGAAGCCGAGGCGCAATGGCAGCATGACAATGCGGAAAAACTAAGCGGCGGGTCAATGTAATCACCGTTATTTGAATTTTCGATTAACTAAAGGCGGCGTCAAAAGCCGCCTTTGGCGTCGGCAGTTGAATATTTCCAAAAACCTGCAAACCAAAGGTATCATTCGAGGCATGGTGGAAATATCTACTCAAACTCCCGTAGTTATTAGTGTTGATACACAATCGCATCCGATAATTAGCATTCTGTATTGAGGTTAACTATCTTACCTTTACAGGTGATTTTTATAGAGCTATATTAGCCCGGTAAACCATATAAAATCTTTAAGAATGGAACAATGAAAAACATTGTATATGTCATATTTCTTAGCGCAGTATTTTCTCTTTCTGCTTTTGGACAGCGAGTAATAGCTGATTTGATTTTACTCAACGGAAAAGTTTTTACCGCAGACACAGCGAAACCTTCTGCCGAAGCGATTGCTATTCGCGGTGAACGAATTGTCGCCGTCGGAACAAATGACGAAATCAAAAAATTAGCTGATGCGAAAACACGCTCGATTAACTTACAAGGGCGCACAGTTGTTCCCGGTTTCAATGACGCGCATTTTCATTTTATGCCTGACCCGAAAGGTTTTCACTTGCAATTCAAAACGCTTGAGCCAAGTTGGGAAGAAACACTGCAATCTGTCAAAAATGCCGTTCAGGAAACGCCAAACGGACAATGGATTTTCGGCAGTATCGGCAACAATGTTTTGTCCGACAAAACTGCCGACCGAATCGCGCTCGACCGAATCGCACCAAATCATCCGGTTTTGCTTCGCGCTTATTATGGTCACGGATACATCGTCAACTCGAAAGCGATGCCGCTTTTGCAGATTGCCGAAGAAGAATCAGACCCAATGGGCGGTCATTTTGAACGAGTTGCCGATTCAAAAAAAATCAATGGCAGATTTTGGGAATATGCTGAATGGAAACCTAACCGAATTTTGGTAAATCAAGTGTCTGACGCTGATGCTATCAAGGGATTAAAAAAAATGGCGGAAGAAGCTGTCGGTTACGGCATTACGTCAATGCAAATTATGTCTTCAATGTCGGTTGACCGTTTTGCCCAACTTCTCGTTAAAGCTGATTTGTCGATTCGAGTTCGCGCCATTCCTTTTGCAATGACCTCGCCGACGAAACGTGATTTGTCAGAATTTCAAATGATTTCCAAACTGAAATTTCCAAACTCGAAGGTAAGGGTGAGTGGAGTCAAATGGGTTTTGGACGGGACACCTTACGAGCGTGGTGCGGCTTTGCGTCAGCCTTATAGTGATAAACCCGATTGGAAAGGAAAACTTAATTTCCCGAAAAGCGAAATTTTGAAAATGATTAAAGAATCTCTGGCTCTTAAACAACAATTTTTGGCTCATTGCGCAGGCGACAGGTGTGCCGAAACCGTTTTTGATGCAATGGAAAAGACGAGCGCGAAATCAGATTGGAAAAGCTTACGTTATCGCATTGAACACGGTGACGGCGTGACAGACGATTTAATTGCACGGGCACGGAGATTTGGCGTAATTGTAGTGCAAAATCCTATTCATTTTTCAGAGCCAGAGTTGTTTCAGCGGCGTTGGGGAATGAGGTTGCAACCGCTTCGTTCTTTGATTGAAGCTGGAATTCCCATCGCTATCGGTTCGGATGGTCCGATGAATCCTTATCTGAACATTATGTTTGCAGCAATTCATCCCACTCGCCCGACCGAAGCAATCACGCGCGAGCAAGCCGTTAAAGCCTACACCAGCGGTTCGGCGTTCGCCGAATTTGCTGAAAACGAAAAGGGCACTTTGACGAAAGGAAAACTCGCGGATTTAAGCGTGCTTTCGCAGGATATTTTCAAAGTTCCGACGCCTGAATTGCCGAAAACACAAAGCGTTTTAACCATCGTCAGCGGAAAGGTTGTTTATGATGCAAAGGTTTTGAAGTAACCAAAACGTCTTTGACGAGACGGATAAAAGGACTTGGCAATTTATTTGACGCAGAATGGAAAACGGTTAGCTAATCGCTTGTATTTACTGACTCTATTAACATCTGGAGTCCGATACATCTTGTGATTTTTTTTATTCCTGTTTAGTCCTTTCATCCCTGTTAATTTATCTGTGTTCATCTGTGTTCATCTGTGGTTAATTCTTCTTGCTTTAACAACATCGGCGCAGACTTACACGAATCCGGTTATCGCCGGAGATTTTCCAGACCCGTCGGTGATTCGTGTCGGCGAGGATTATTATGCGGCGGCAACAACCGGCGATTGGTCACCGTTTTTTACGATTGCGCATTCAAAAGATTTGGTTAACTGGAAAATTATCGGCTCGGTTTTCCCCAAAAAACCCACTTGGGCAAAAGGCGATTTTTGGGCGCCGGAAATTGCCGAAGACAAAGGGAAATTTTATATTTTCTACACGGCGCGGCGTAATGACGGCAAAGGCAAAAAAGGAACTTTATGCGTCGCCGTCGCGGTTGCCGACAAGCCCGACGGAGTTTATGCCGATAAAGGCGCACTCGTTTGTCAGGAAATGGGTTCGATTGACGCGTTTTTCACACGCGATGAAAACGATAAACCGTTTTTGGTTTGGAAAGAAGACGGCAACGACCGTCAGCAACCGACTTGGCTTTACGCGCAGCAGCTTGACGAAAATTTGACGAAACTCGTCGGCAAGCCGAAAAAGCTGTTTCGCAACGAAGGTTCGGGCTGGGAAAACCACGTCGTTGAAGGCGCGGATATTGTTCGCAAAAACGGTTATTTCTATATGTTTTATTCGGGCAACGCTTGTTGCGGACGCTCGTGCAATTATGCAATGGGTGTCGCGCGAAGCCGAAAACTTTTGGGTAAATGGGAGAAGAATCCGGCAAATCCGATTTTGGCGGCGAACGAAACTTGGCAATGTCCCGGTCACGGAACGATTGTCAAAACGCCGGACGGCGCGGATTTTTTGCTGTATCACGCTTACCGCAAACGCGCTGACGCATTCAACATCGGACGTGAAGCGTTGCTCGATCGAGTCGAATGGACAAAAGACGGATGGGCGACAATTAACGGCGGACGCGGCGCTTCGGACACGGCAATTCTGCCTTTCACTTGGGCAAAACAGGAAAAGAATTTAGGTTTCATTGACGAATTTGACGCTTTCGTTTTAAACCCAAACTATCAACTGCCGTTGTTGCCGTCCGAAAAAATTGATTTAAAAGCCGGAACTTTAGCTTTCGGCGCGGACGATATGAGCGAAGCCGTCGTAGCCACACGCACTGTTTCGGGCAACTACACGGCGACGACTTTTGTGAAATCGACGAATATGGCGGCTGACGAAATCGCCGGACTCGCTGGTTACAGTTGGCGCGGAAATGCCGTTGGAATTGGTTTCGGTATGGGGAAGGTTTCCGTCTTTCGGCGTGAAAACGGTAAACAGGAAGTTGTTGCCAGCGCTGATGTTTCAAACACACAAAATATTTATTTGCGAATGACCGCGACGGGCGGAGAGTTTTATCAATTCGCTTACAGCCTGGACGGAAAAAGCTGGATGGATTTAGGAAAACCAATTGTTGGCAGCCACGTCGAAGGCGCACGCGTCGCGCTGACGCACGTCGGCAAAATACAGACAGCGCGATTTGATTGGTTAAAAATTGTGCAGAACTGAAAAAATTATGAGCCAGACCGAAACACTAAACGAAATTAATACGGATGCGAGCCGTTCGATGCGGGCGAAAGTCGGTTCGTTTTTGCAGCAGCAGGGCGCGCTCGTGATGCTTGTGCTGGTCTGCATTATTGGTTTTGTGCGTTACGAAGCATTTCTCACGCCGGAGAATCTGCTTAATGTCCTGCGCCAAAACTCGATGCTCGGACTCGTCGCGCTCGGAATGACGTTTGTGATTTTGACCGGCGGCATTGATTTGTCGGTTGGCGCAATTTTAGCTGTCGCCGGCGTGATAGCCGCGAACTTAGCCGAACAAGGTTTGATTATCGCGCTCGTCGCGTCGGTTGCCGCGGCAACCGTTTTAGGTTTAATTAATGGTTTGGTGATCGCAAAAGCTAGGATTCAGCCGTTTATAGTTACCTTGGCGATGATGATTGCCGCACGCGGTTTAGCTTTAGCGGCGACAGGTGAGCAATCGGTTAGAATTACCGGCGCGAACGAAGGTTTTAACTGGCTCGGTCGTGGTTTGATAGGCGATTTTTTACCGGTTCCGATTGCTATTTTGATGGTCGCATTTGCCATTGGATGGCTTGTTTTGAATCACACCAGGTTTGGGCGAAATGTTTTCGCAGTCGGCGATAATGACGAAGCCGCACGTTTGATGGGACTGAATATCAACCGTGTTACCGTTGCAGTTTATGCGATTAGCGGAGCATTAGCCGGTCTGGCGGGCGTAATTCTGGCATCGCGTTTAGGAACGGGACAGCCGGTTGCAGGTGTTGGTTGGGAACTGGACGCAATAGCGGCGGTCGTTATCGGCGGAACGCTTTTAACAGGCGGGCAAGGCAGCGTTTTATCAACGCTCGTCGGCGTTCTCCTGCTTGGCGTGATTTTTAATTTATTCAATCTCGAAGGTCAAATCAGCCCCTGGTGGCAGCTCGTTCTGCGCGGCGTGATTTTATTGTTCGTCGTCGTCGTGCAAAATCGTTTGACGAAACTTAAATAATGGAAAATGGAAAATGGAAAGTGGAAAATGAAAGATTCTACTTCCGCAAATTTTCTGCTGATTTTCCACTTTCCGTTTTCCATCTCTGAAGTTATGCGTTACAACAAATCTGAAATCGAACAATTTACGCACGAAGCGGTAACCCGCGGGCTGTGCATTTTACGAGGACATTTTTCGGCGGAAAAACTTCGTCGCTGGAACGAAGAATTTCAACCACTTCTCGCGGCGCACATCGAACGCGAACGTAGCAATGAAAATCGCGGCTCAAATCGTTATTACTTGACTTTGCCATTTGTCGAGCCGTTTGCCGACGAAGAAATTTTCGCCGATCCGGACGTTTTGGCGATTGTTGAAAATCTAGTCGGAAAAGATTTCGTAATGTGTCAATTAGCGACCGACACGCCGCTGCGAGGGTCGGATTATCAGGATTTGCACCGCGACGCACCGCCGCTTTTTCCCGAATTAAATGCGGAAACGCCTTCGTTTCAACTTGCGGTTAATTTTCCGCTCGTTGACGTAACTGAAGAGAACGGACCGTTCGAAACATCTTACGGCACGCATTTGATGACGAAAGAAGAAAGCTTGCAAAAATTGAAATCGGGCGAAATCAAGCTCGAAAAATTGATGATGAAAGTCGGTGATTTAATGATTCGAGACGTGCGCGCGATTCATCGCGGAACGCCGAATAAAACGGACGAACCGCGCCCGATGTGCGTCATCGGCTATAGCCGCCGCTGGATGTTTCGCCCGGAAGTCTCTATCAGAATTCCCCGCCAAAATTGGGAAAATCTTTCCGAGCTATCAAAACATCTTTTGCGCTTTAACCCGCGCGTCGAATCGCTCGACGATATTGATACGCGGGAGGTTTACCAAGCGTTTGCTTACTAAATCTTAAATGGAAAACGAAGAAAAACAACCGGAAAAAGCAATCGGCGAAATGCATAAACGGCGCGAGACGATGGCGGATGAACGACGTTATATTATTTTTTACACTTTCGGCAAGGACCAAACAAAGTTACAAGGCGAGGTAAGCGAGAATGTCTGAACTCAGGTGGAATCCTCTGCTTGGCGAGTGGACGGTGACGGCAACGCACAGACAAGACCGCACGTTTTTTCCGCCGCCGGGTTATTGCCCGCTGTGTCCGAGCGTGCCAGGCGGTTTTCCGACTGAAATTCCCGAACCGGATTACGACATCGTTGTTTTTGAAAATAAATTTCCGAGTCTTCAGCCGAATCCGCCCGCGCCCGCGGTCGAAGGAAGCGAGCTTTATCCGGTGCGTCCGGCGCAGGGCGTATGTGAGGTTGTTGTTTATACGCCCGAACACAATTCGAGTTTGGCGCAGCAGCCCGTTACGCAAATTTATAAACTTTTGCAGGTTTGGCAGGATAGATTCAGAGATTTAAACAATCACGATTTTGTCGAATATGTTTTCATTTTCGAGAACAAAGGCGAAGCCGTCGGCGTGACTCTTCCGCACCCGCACGGGCAGATTTACGCTTATCCGTTCGTGCCGCCGCGAATGGCGCAAAAGGTAAAACAATGCCGTGAGCATAAGAAAAAAACAGGCGTAAATTTGATTGCGAATATTTTGGAAGACGAACGAAAAGACGGACGCAGAATTGTCGCCGAAAACGAATCTTTCACCGCGCTCGTTCCATTTTTCGCGCGTTACCCGTATGAACTGCACATTTACCCGAACCGTCACAGCGAGGCGTTAACCGATTTTTCATCAGCGGAACTGAAAAATTTAGCAATCATTTTCAAACAAGTGTTAGCGGCGTTTGATAAACTTTTCGCCGTTAGTTTTCCTTATATAATGGCGATGAATAATCGTCCGTCGGACGGCGCGGATTACGGGTTTTTTGATTTCCATATCGAATTTTACCCGCCGATGCGGACGGCGACGAAGCTGAAATTTTTGGCGGGCAGCGAAGCCGGCGCCGGAATGTTTATCAACGACACTTTGCCGGAGGAAAAAGCGGCAGAACTTCGCAATCTCATCGAGACGATCGTTTGGTAAGCTGCTAAACATCGAGTTTACCGGCGTACAGAACCGCGTTTCCGCATCAACGTCCGGAACTCGCGCGCCTGTAATTATTTGTGAATTCAATCGAACAAAAACAAGAATTCGGTATAGCCGCAAAATACAGGAAATACCTCTTTCTTCCCGCCGCTCTTCTGCTTTTCGGATTGTTCGCAATTCAGCTTTTGTTTCACGCCGCGCGCGCAAGCACGACGGTTGACGAATCGCCGCACATTTTAGCCGGACACAGATACTGGCAGTGCGGTGATTTCGGCATCAATCCCGAACATCCGCCGCTGTTGAAGCTGCTGGCAGCCGCACCGCTCAATTTTCGCGGTTTAAAAGAACCGAATCGGGATTGCGGCTCGCGGATGACGTCAAAGGGCGAAAGTTTTATTGCGGGAAGAAAATTTTTGAGCGATAACGGAGTAGATGAAATTGTTTTTCCGGCGCGTGTTTCGGCGATGTTAGTGAGCTTGCTGCTGGCGGTTGTCGTCTTTCTGGCGGCACGTGAAATGTTCGGGCGCGGAACGGCTTTAACCGCTTTGTCGCTGCTGGCGTTTGAACCGAATTTAATCGCGCACGGTTCGCTGGTAACGACGGATATGGCTTTAACCGCAACCGCTTTTGCCGCCGTTTACGCGCTTTATCGCTTTCTAAACGATCAAAATGCGTTTCGTTTCTTGATTGCGGGCTTGACCGTCGGATTAATGTTGGCTGCAAAACATTCGGCGGTCTTGTTTTTGCCGGTTTTGTTTGCGCTTTTCGTCGCAGACGCATTTTTTCGGCGAAGCGAAGCATCTTTAACGAAACAAATTTTCCGAAACACATCGGCTTTCGCCGGAATTTTTTTAGTCGGTTTGATTTTGCTCTGGGCTTTTTACGGGTTTCGTTATTACGCGATTCCGAGCGCGACTGAAAACACAATCTCGGTTGAGAATTACATAAAAGAAAAAAGCAGCCCGAAAATGGCTGAATCTTTTGCCGCGAAAGCTGTTTCAAACATTAGCCGAACGCGAATTTTGCCCGAGTCTTACGTCTTGGGTTTGGCTGACATTCTCGCTTGGAGCAGCCGCAGCGCTTTTATTTTTAATCGCGCTTATACAACCGGACAATGGTTTTATTTTCCGCTCGCCTTCATTGTCAAGACAAGCATTCCGTTGCTTCTACTGTTGCCGTTTGGGTTATTAATGCCTTTTTTTCAGAAAGAGAAGCGACGCGAAATGATGTTCCTGCTCGCGCCGCCGTTATTTTTTTTCGCCGTCAGTTTGACTTGGAAGCTAAATCTCGGCGTGCGCCACATTTTGCCGGTTTATGCTTTTTTCATCATTGCGGCTGCTGCTGGCGCGGTGGCGATTTCCCAAAGATTTAAGCCGTTTCGCTACGTTTTGATTTTATTACTGCTGTTTCACGCTGCAACCGCCTCTAGAATCGCACCGAATTATATCGCTTTTTCAAACGATTTTTGGGGCGGTGTAAATAATACTTATCGAGTGTTTCCCGGCGATTCAAATACGGAATTCGGGCAAAACGACAAACTCGTCGCCGAATACGTGGCGCATGAAAACATCAAAGATTGCTGGTATGCGCCGTTCGACACAACCATTGACATACTACCGGCAGATTTTCCTTGTCGTTATATAGCAACTGCTTCCGCAGGCTCGACTGAGAGACTTTTTGAGCCTGTGCCACCGATTATCGAAGGCACAATTTTATTAAGCACGACAGTTTTGCCGCCGCGAGCTGAGGAATTTTTACCAATCGCGCAATCCGTCGCTCCAATCGCCCAAATCGGCGGCAGCGTTTTCGTTTATCGGGGACGTTTTGAAATACCGCAAGCCGCCGCTTGGAGTTTAAGCGCGCGGGTCGAACAACTCATTTATTTGAAGCGTTTTGAAGAAGCTTTTACCGACGCGCGCAAAGCAGTTGAACTGGCGCCGACTTCGCCGTACTCACATTTCGCGCTCGGCTTGGCGTTAGAGAATTTGGGAAGAAAAGAGGAGGCGCGCCAAGCGTTCGAAACGGAAATCAAGTTGATGCAGTTAAGTCCGTAGTTTTAACGTAGCCTGAATGTCGTGTGCAGCAATATACTGTAATGCTCGAATGTAAAAAATGTGATGATTGCTCGGAAAATGTTTTTTACCTGTCTCAAACGCTAAATAAACAAATAATTTTTTATCAAATTAGCTTATGATAATGATTGTTAGCGAAAGCTATTTTCAAAAGAGAAACCGCGTGTTAGATTTTTGTCTGTTTTGATTTGTTTTTGAGATTTTAGAATTTAATTTTTACTTTTGTCTCTTTATGGAAAATACGCTTGCACTTGTTAAACCAAAGCTGACTTCTGCGGAAAAGAAAATCATCGCGATGGTCATTGACGGACTGCCCAGCGAGAATTCGCGCCGCGCTTACCAAAGGCATTTGCAAGACTTCTTTGTCTGGTACGCCGAAGAAAATCGACCGGAATTGAATAAAGCACTCATTCAGCGATATGTGAAATCTTTACGAGCCGCGAAATTATCATCATCTTCTATTAATCAGAAACTTTCCGCAATTAGAAAACTTGCCACTGAAGCCGAAGACAATAATTCAATTGATTCTCGTCTGGCAAGCAGAATCAGAGCGGTTAAAGGCGTTCCCTCAAGAGGCAGGCGAACCAGCAACTGGCTGACAAAAGAAGATGCTCAAAAGTGGCTCAATGCTCCTAATATTAAAATGCTCAAAGGAGTTCGAGATCGTGCGCTGCTGGCAATCTTAATTGGTTGTGGTTTACGGCGAGCAGAAGCTGCCGTACTTTCTTTTCATCATATTGAACAACGTGAAGGAAGATGGGCAATTGTTGATATTGTCGGCAAGCGTGACAATATCCTGACTTTCGAGCAATAGCCAAAGATATTGAAGAATTTCTTAACAATTATCCGAACAAAGTAGATTATTGGGAAATTTTCAACAAGAAGTTAACGCTCTTGGCGCTAAAAAAATATCCGATGATTGAAACCATAAACAGTGGAATACAAGTTTCTCCATCACAAAAAGTCTCTTATCCACGTTCAAGCATTGTTAAGCGCAGGCAGTCAAAAAGAATTTGAGCTGTTCAAATGGCTTAATATAACAAAAATTGACAAAGATTGACATTTGCCCTATTCTTTAACCAAAAGGAGTTTTATAAATATGAATGTATCACTAACGCCCGAGCTAGAAACCTTAGTTAACGAAAAGGTCAAATCGGGTAATTATAATTCAGCCTCAGAGGTTGTCCGCGAAGCCCTCAGACTATTAAAAGAACATGACGACCTAAAGCGGATTTGCCGCGAGGATGTGCGCCGCGAAGTGATAAAAGGCGTTGATGAAATCAAAAACGGTCAATACACGGTTTATAATTCAGCAGAAGAATTAGCGGAAGCAGTCATCAGTAGGGGAAAAGCCAGGAAGAGTAAAAAATAACAATGGTTAAATTTACTTTAGCAACATCAGCAGAAGCTGATCTTGACGAGATTTGGCAGTACATCTCAGAACACAGCGAAAAAGCCGCCGCTAAATTTATTCGGGATTTATCCGCGAAATTCGAACTGCTTGCCAAGAATAAAGAAATCGGGAAGCGGCAGGATGACTTTATTGTCGAAATGCGAATGTTTCCGTTCAAAAACTACAATATCTACTACTTCCCTATCGAAAATGGAGGCATAGAAATCTACCGCATTTTGCACGGCAGACGAAACATCGAAGATTTATTTGAAGATTACTTTGAGGGCTTAAAAGAATAGCCAGAATCTAACTATTTACTGCCAAATTTAGAAATTTCCGCCTATCCTGCTAGGCGGCTTTTTTATTTTTGGTCATCTATATATCCCACTCATGTCTTCCTCCCCTGCCGAATCGAATTATAGCGGATACCTTGCCTTGTCAGCCGCT
>MWVT01000120.1_pt1 | contig 15296 bp, 11 predicted proteins | sample 1047201 | NCBI WGS metagenome assembly MWVT01 (sample SAMN06349988, study PRJNA376086) | soil metagenome | isolation source: TG5-1 sample Antarctic (ecotone) soil | place: Antarctica | collected 2015-01-13 | reverse complement strand
AAGACAACTGAAACAGAGGTTGACGCAAGAGATTTCGTAAACTCATACGTTGATAATGAAATAAAAAAGGCTGACAGTTTTCAACTAATTGAACTAATGACAAAGTGGTCAGGGTTTGAATCCCAAATGTGGGGACCGACAATTATTGGTTTTGGAAGTTATCACTATAAATATGCAAGTGGACATGAAGGAGATGCTCCTCTCATAGGGTTTTTACCAAGAAAGGCTGAGTTTTCACTATATGTAATAGCACCTAATAATGATTACAAGAAACTGCTCAACGAACTGGGAAAATACAAAATGCGTAAATTTTGTATCTATTTCAAGAAGTTATCTGACCTTATCCTTGACACATTGGAAAAACTGAGTAGAGCGACTATCAAATACATAAATGAAAATCAGATTAACTAAATCGGTTGTTGGTGACAACAACACCAGCAACGGCGTAAAAAATGACACACAAAGCGCAGCAAACAACAGAAACCGTAATGAAGAAAGTAACAGCATGTTTTTCTCTGACCTTTTTCACAATCCTCACATTTGCTCAGCAGAACAAACCCACGCAAACAGACAACACCAAACCTTTTGTACTTGGTGTTGTTGACGAAATACATTCAAAAGTGTTAGGAGAGAAAAGAATCTTGAACATTTACCTTCCTGAAGGCTACAATAAAAACGACACAATTAAATATGCTGTTACTTATTTACTGGACGGTTCGGCAGATGAAGACTTTATTCATGTAGTGGGACTTTTCCAGTTTAATGCTTTTTCGTGGATAGACCGTGTTCCTAAATCAATTGTAGTAGGTATTGCTACTGTAGACAGGCGAAGAGATTTTACTTACCCAACAACAATTGAAAAGGATAAAAAAAGTTACCCTATTGCCGGGCATTCCGATAAATTCATAACTTTTATTGAAAAAGAGCTACAACCCTTTATAGAAAAAAAGTATAAAGGAAATACATCAAGAACAATAATAGGCCAATCATTAGGAGGATTGCTGGCAACAGAAATTTTACTAAAGAAGCCACTATTATTCAACAAATACATCATTGTTAGCCCAAGTTTGTGGTGGGACAATGGCTCCCTGTTACAACAAACATCATCTATGTTACTTGAAAACTTCTCCAACAAGACAGATGTGTACATAGGCGTAGGCAAAGAAGGACTTACACCAACTGATGTTCCCCGTGTAATGGAAGTAGATGCCAATTTATTAGCAGAAAAAATAAAAGCCACAAAAAGTAAAAGTATCAACGTGTATTTTGATTATTTACCACAAGAGAATCATGCAACAATTATGCACCAGGCTGTTTTTAATGCACTAAAAACTTTATATCCGGCATCCACCTTGAACAAATAGGAAATGAAAAGGATCAACTCTATTGATATAACGAGAGGGATTGTGATGGTAATAATGGCGCTGGATCATGTACGGGATTTAATGCATGTACACTCCATCACACAAAGCCCTACCAATTTAGAAACGACTACTCCTATCTTATTTTTTACAAGATGGATCACTTATTTATGTGCTCCTACGTTTGTATTTCTGGCCGGTACATCAGCCTATCTGGCTTTCAAAAAGAGCAGCAGCATCTCACTCAGCAGAAACTTTTTAGTAAAACGCGGACTCTACCTTATCGTGCTTGAATTTATTGTTGTGAATTTTGCTTTGTTCTTTGATCCACTTTTTCATACCCTTCTTTTTGAAGTTATTGCTGCTATAGGATTTGGTTTTATCATTCTTGGTCTGTTACTTAAGGCATCGGTAAAAACGATTGGCATTATCGGGCTGGTGATCCTATTTTGTCATAACCTGGTGCCTCTTATTCCAATTGCCGGAAATTCGATTTTAAAAACTTTTCTTTCACTGCTTTTTAACCAAAGTGCATTTCCCGTGTTTTCAAATAGAGTATTCGTAATGGCATATCCACCTATTCCATGGTTAGGTATTATGCTCGTGGGTTTTGCTTCAGTAAAATTCTTTGAATGGGATGCTGAAAAAAGAAAAAGTTTATTCATAAAACTTGGTTTCATTGCTTTATTCTTTTTTATTGTTATGCGCTTTATCAATATTTATGGCGATCCTGTGCAATGGTCATCACAAAAAACTGCTGTATTTACTTTCCTGTCCTTTATGAATGTTACCAAGTATCCCCCTTCGCTTTTGTTTTCCCTGGTCACCTTAGGCATCATGTTTTTAATGCTTGCAGTTACAGAAAGGTCAAATAACAAACTATCCCAAATTGTATCAGTTTATGGAAAAGTTCCCTTGTTTTATTTTCTTATACATTTCTTCCTTATTCATTTAATAATGCTTGCATTAATGTTTTTGCAAGGGTTCTCATGGTCGCAAATGGATTTTGCTTCCGGCACTTTTGGAAGGCCTAAAGAAATACAGAGCGGTGTGGAACTTTGGGTAATTTATTTAATTTGGATTGGCGTAGTAATTATTCTGTATAAACCCTGCCTTTGGTTTGGGAAATATAAATCAGAACATAAACAATGGTGGTTGAAATATATTTAACCTACCACGGAGAAGATTAAATGTAATAAAGAAAACGGCTAATAGTTTCTTGCTAAAAAACTAATGACAAGATGGTAAGTCGTTACAAACCGCATAGCTTCCGGTAACCCCACTGTCAATTTCAGGAAATAATACATTCAAAAAACCCCCGCATTGCGAGGGTTTATAAAGTTAGATATGAGGCATTAAAATGCTTTGAGCTCTTCCTTCTTCCCCTTTCCTTTTACAAGGTTTTGTTGATTGCGAATATCACCAACCACTTTTACGGCCTGGTCGAGGTAAATATCTCTGCTCAGGTTTTTTAGCCACTGATTGTAGCGGCCCTGCTTTACTGTGTCCTGTGCATGGCGCAAAATATCCTCGGGCAAGTATGATATTTTTAAGTCTGTTTTTAGTTTCAACAAAGAGTCTATTTCTTTTACAACAGCTTTTATTTGAACTTGTTCTTTTCTGAATTTATCAATATTAAGAGGATACTCTTTATCGTTTTGCATGGATACCCACTCTGTTTTTTGTTTTAATTTTTGAAAAGAAGGTGTATTGGCAAGACGTGTGTTGCTCAGATTTTTAATTGTTTTCAAATCATAGTTACCACTCCACGTTTTATAGGAAGCCTTATTGATTTCATCCCAGGGCAATGCATTTTCATTATCCCTTTCACGAAACTTCAGGTTTTCGTATTGATCAGGAATAATGATATCTGGTGTTACTCCTTTTAGTTGTGTAGAGCCACCATTTATTCTATAGAATTTTTGTAAAGTAAGTTTTATAGTTCCTAAATCAGAATTGGAAGTCATGAAGTTGGATTCGGGATCTAAACCTATATTGCGTTGAACAGTTCCTTTTCCATAAGTGCTGGTACTGCCTATTACCACTCCCCGACCGTAATCCTGAATGGCTGCTGCAAATATTTCAGAAGCTGATGCGCTGAATTCATTTACAAGTACTGCCAATGGCCCATCATAAAGTACACCGTTGTCTTTGTCACGCATCACAGTAGGTTTACCCTGCCTATCTTTTACCTGGACTATAGGTCCTTCTTCAATGAACAAACCTGCTATTTGCACAACATCGTATAAAGATCCACCGCCATTATTTCTAAGGTCAATTACGATTCCATCCACTTTAGCCTGTTTCAGTTTTGCTACTTCTTTTGCTACATCTGTTGCACTTCGTACACCATTGGCATCTTCGAAGTTTGCATAGAACTCGGGGAGAAAAATGTATCCCACTTTCGACGCACCATTTTGTATGACCGCACTGCGGGCAAACGTTTCATCCTGTTCTATTTTGGCACGAACAAGAGTAACCGTTTTCGAAGTGCCCGATTTTTTCCTTACTGTCAATGTTACTTCCGTACCCTTTTTACCGCGTATCAATTTTACAGCATCTTCAACTACGAATCCTGTAAGTTCTACTGCACTATCCCTGCCTTGTGCTACTTTAGTAATAATGTCTCCTACTTCCAATTGTTGTGATTTCCATGCCGGACTACCCGATAATAAGGATCCTATTTTAATATTGCCTTCGTCATAAAGAAGTGAAGCGCCAATGCCAAAAAAGCTTCCGCTCATTTGCTCATCGAAATATCTTTTTTCAACCGGAGGAAAAAATTCAGTATAAGGATCCATTGTTTGGGTCACCGTATTTACAAACAGGTTAAACTTATCATCGTCATTAAACTTGTGTTTGTATCTGTCGAAAAAACGATCCATGATCTTCGATACCTTTCCTCTCGCTTCTTTTTCGAGTTCACTATCTGATAAGACTACGAAACCTTTAGTTCCTTTATTCTTCTCTCTTATATCCTGTAGTTCTACAAAACGATCCAGCGTGAGATACTTTAGTTTTTTGCGCCAGCTTTCTTTACGTTCCTCATCGGTATTTGAAAACTTTAATTTTTTGGAATCTGTAATTACGGTTTCATCATTTGTAAATTCAAAGGGTTTGGCTAATAGATCTTTGTATATTAAAGCAGCTTCTTCAGTTCTCTTAGTGAAACTCTTTCCAGCTTCAAGAAAAAAAGATACCGGTGCACCTTTTATCTCGTCATCAATCTTTGTTTCATACTTTTTTAAAGCATCAATATCCTGTTGTAAAAAAATATTTTTTTCAGGATCGAGCTCTTCGAAATATTTTTCAAAGACTTTTTTTGAATAATTATCATTGATGTCTTTCGGACTATAATGACCTTGCGTAAGCAATACACCTACGTATTGCAGTATGCGTTCATATCTGGAAGGGGGGGTGGTTTTTTCAGTACCAAGTGTTTTAAAAGCAAGGAATACACCACCTGCTATCATGAGCAAGAGAATAGGAAGTCTTTTCATATCAAGAAAATATTTAAGTGCCATTGGCATACGATATCAAATTTAGGGCAAATAAAAAGCATTCTATATTTAGATAAACCAATTAACAAACGTTTTTGATGAACAGGTATATAGCTTACATTAAAATAACATTCACTTAGCCCCGATGACTGGTCTTTATAATGCACTCTATTATTTAAACACATTTCTATATTTTTGCTTTTCATAAACGGTGGTTGTAGCTCAGCTGGTTAGAGCACTAGATTGTGGTTCTAGGGGTCGCGGGTTCGAGCCCCGTCTCCCACCCTTTTTTGAATCCCGCATTTTGCGGGATTTTTTATTGCAGATTGTGAAAAGCTAAGGTTAATTATGGTTAACGGTAAAGCATTCCCTTGATGTAAGCATTTAATTTCGCAGCTCAACTTAAAAGGTTAGATGATGAGGTTAATTTTATTAGTTGCAGCAGTAGGTTTTTTTACTGTAGCAAGCGCCCAGATGCCCGGTGGTGGCAACCGCACCGGAGGTCAGCAAATGAATGGCAGGTTTTATGGAAGAATTGTTGATGCTTCTAACAGAGGCATAGAAGCTTCATCGGTCGTATTGGTTCAGGATAAAATGGATACAGCAATTAAACAGAGAAAAGAAGTAGTTGTAGGTGGAATGCTTACTGCAGCTAACGGTGATTTCAGTATAGAAAATGTACCTGTTATGGGCCGTTATAAATTGAAAGTGACTGGAATTGGTTATAAAAATTTCGAAAAAAGCATAAGTTTTGAAAGACCTGCCGGTAGCAATCCTTCTTCCATGTTAAGCGCTATTGATAAAGACCTCGGAAATTTGAAATTGGAAATAGATGAAAAATTATTGGGTAATGTGACAGTGACTGCAAGCAAACCTTTGCTGCAGATGGGTATTGATCGTAAGATATTCAACGTAGATAGAAACATTACTTCAGCAGGTGGAACCGCAATAGATGTAATGAAAAATGTACCTTCTGTATCTGTGGATATTGACGGTAATGTAAGTCTTAGAAACAATGCTCCTCAGATATTTGTGGACGGAAGGCCAACAAATCTTTCACTGGAACAAATTCCGGCTGATGCTATTGAGAGCGTTGAGATTATTACCAACCCTTCTGCCAAATTTGATGCATCCGGTGGCACTGCAGGTATATTAAACATTGTATTGAAAAAACAAAGAAGAGTCGGATATGCAGGTAACATCAGAACTAATATTGATTCCAGGGCCCGCTTCGGACTGGGTGGAGATTTAAATCTTCGTCAGAATAAACTAAATTTTTTTGTGAATGGAAATTTCAACCAACGCAAATCAATCAGTGAAGGTATTACCAACAGGCTGTCTCAAGAAAATAGGCGTATAGATTCATTCTCCTTTGGAAAAATAAGTTCACGCACTGTACAGGAAGATGAAAATACAATGACTGGTCAGTTTGGTTTTGGGCGTGCAGGGCTTGATTATTTTATAAACAATAGAAATACAATTACATTAAGTGGATCTATGGCCCGGGGCAATATGTCGCCAGAGGTTATCAGTTTAATCAATATTAATGAAGACTATCCTGTAGGCCTTGATACTGCATATAGAAACAGCCGCTTTACAGACTCTAAAAATGAGTTCCGGTATATGGGGGCACAAGTCAGCTTCAAGCATCTTTTTCCTAAAGCCGGAAATGAATGGACTGCTGATGTGACTTACAATGAGGGCAGAAATGAAAACCGGAGTAATATCAGTACACAAAATACTTTGATAACACCTTTACCTCAACGCCAATTAGGTACATATTTACAGAATCAATTTGGCAAAGGCAATAACGAAAATATTACACTGCAAACTGATTATGCCAACCCGATCAATGATAAATCAAAATTTGAATTAGGTGCCCGCGTTGCTATCAGAAAGTTGAATAGTCTGACTACTTATGTCATCGGCGGAAAAAATTCAGGAACGGCGTACACCAATGAAGACAGGGTCTATGCTGCCTATTCCACTTTTTCCAACCGGATTAAAGACTTTGGTTTTCAATTAGGCCTGCGTGCTGAAAGCTCAATCAATGAAGGTGTATTGAATGCCAAACAATCTTTCAAAAATGAATTCCCTATTTCCTTTTTTCCAAGTGTTTTTCTAAGTCAAAAACTCAGCGAGACTGCAGATTTGCAATTGAATTACAGTCGCAGAATCAACAGGCCGAACTTTTTCCAGTTGTTTCCTTTCACAGATTATACAGATTCTTTGAACATCAGTCGCGGCAATCCTGATCTTGATCCTGAGTTTACCAATTCACTAGAGCTTTCGTTCTCAAAGATTTTTAAAAACCGCGATAATCTGCTTACCTCAATATATTTCAAAAATACCAATGACCTGATTACACGTTTTCAAAATATAGAGCTGGATACATTTTTAAGAAGGGAAGTATTGGTCAATAGTTATATCAATGCCAACCGTTCTTACGTTACAGGTCTCGAAATTATAAGCCGGAATAAGTTGACTAAATGGTGGGATATCACTTCGAATGCAAACTTTTTTACTTCTAAAATTGATCTAAAAGATCAGGAAGATCCGGATCAGTTTTTAAGTTATTTCCTGAAATTGAATAACAGTTTTAAGTTGCCTAAAAATTTCACTATGCAGGTTTCAGCAGATTACACATCCAAGATCATTTCCTCTCCGGGTGGTAGTGGCGGTGGCGGACGTGGAGGCGGAGGATATGGGGGCGGCGGTCCGATGTTCGGTGGTGGTGGTGGTTCAGCAGCCCAGGGGTATATTCGTCCTAACTATGGGGTAGATGCGGCCATTCGTTATGAGTTCTTAAAAAACAAAACTGCATCCTTATCACTAAACGTAAATGATATATTCAGAACAAAAAAATATGATGCACATTCGGAATCCCAATTTTTTGTGCAGGATGTGGAAAGAAGAAGAGATGCACAGGTGTTCAGGTTGAATTTCAATCTGCGTTTTGGTAAGTTTGATGCAAGTCTTTTCAAGCGTAAAAACAACAGAACAGAATCAGATACTCAGATGGATGGAATAGGAATGTAATTCTTAATTTAAAATTTTAATGAAAGCCTTGTAGCAATACAGGGCTTTTCTATTTCCATTTATTACTTTTGGAAAATCACTATGTACAAATTTGCAATTATCGGCTGCGGGAGAATAGCACAAAAACATGCTGAGCATATATCAACAGTTGGGAGACTAATAGCCACATGTGATGTGGTATTAGAAAAAGCAGTAAACCTGGCGGGCAAATACAATGCACACATTTATGCTTCCATAGATGAACTGCTCCTTAATGAAAAAGATGTGGATGTAGTATCTGTATGTACGCCCAATGGGTTACATGCGGAACATTGCATTAAATCTTTACAGGCAGGTAAACATGTGCTTTGTGAGAAGCCCCTATGCATTACCAGTGCCGCTGCCTGGCAAATGATGGAAACAGAAAAATTCTCCCGACGCAAATTGTTTATTGTAAAATCTACCCGTTATAATCCATTGCTGCAATCTTTGAAACAAGCATTGCAGGCTAATGAATTGGGAGTTATTTACAGCTTTCAGCTTAGTTGTTTTTGGAACCGGCCTAATTCATATTATTCAGACTGGCACGGAAAAATATTTCCAGATGGCGGCACATTATATACACAGTTCAGCCACTACATTGATGCACTGTTGTGGTTGTTAGGCGACATACAAGAAGTGAAAGGCTTTAGTGCAAACAAAGCTCATGAGGGCTTCATTGAATTTGAGGATACAGGCGTGGCAACGCTTGAAATGAAAAGCGGCGCTTTAGGTACATTACACTGGACGGTAAATACTTACCAGAAAAATAGTGAAATTTCACTTACCCTCATTGCTGAAAAAGGAACTATTGCTATTGGGGGTGAATACCTGAATGAAATAAGATACCAGCAAACTGAGAAACCAATTTTGTTAGAAGCGGCAGATACAAATGTGAATGATTATGGATTGTATAAAGGATCAATGAGTAACCATAAGGAGATTTATGAAAACCTTGTTCAGGCTTTAAATGATGAATCGCATCCTTTCACCAATGCCTTTGATGGATTGAAAACCGTAGAGGCGATAGAGCAAATTTATAAAGCTGTAAAATCCACCGGTACCTCTTCTTGAAACATATCTATTTTACTGTTACCAATGATTTATCTTATGATCAACGCATGCATCGTATTTGCAACTCACTTGCTGGGCATGGATACACGGTCACTTTGGTAGGAAGAGCTTTACCCTTTTCTAAATCCTTAGAAAAAAAGGCATTTAAGCAGAAACGAATAAAGTGCATTTTCAATACCGGATTTTTATTTTATGCTGAATACAATATCCGTTTGTTCTTTTTTTTATTGCAGCAAAAACCCGATGCCGTTTGTGCTATTGACCTTGACACTATTTTACCTTGTTTGTTAATTTCTAAAATTTATAGAATACAACGGGCCTATGATGCCCATGAATATTTTACTGAACTCAAAGAAGTAAGGATAAGGCCTGTCATAAAAAAGTTCTGGTTATTGATTGAAAATATATGTGTGCCTCAATATCATTATGGCTATACAGTGAGTGAAGGAATAGCAGACCATTTCGCTGCATCTTATCACCGTAACTATTCGGTGATAAGGAATATGCCTTTATTGTTATCAATTACCAATGAACCCAAATCCGAAAAATTTTTATTTTATGGAGGCGCTGTAAATGAAGCACGGGGATTCGAAGTGCTCATTCCAGCTATGAAGCATATTGCTTATAAATTAGTGATAGCCGGTGATGGAAACTTTATGGGACAGGTAAAAATTCTAATAGAACAACATAAAGTAAGTAACAAAATAGTATTAACGGGTATGGTCGCTCCTGATGAACTCAGACGTTATTCGGAACGAGCTACTCTCGGTCTTTCATTTACGGAAAAAGAAGGGCTACACCATCATTATGCATTACCTAATAAATTCTTTGATTATATGCATGCGGGGTTGCCCCAGATCACAATGAACCTTCCGGAATATAAAAAAATAAATGACAACTATGAAGTAGCTGTATTGATCAATGATTTGAAAGAAGAAACCCTTGTTGCAACAATTAATAGTACAATGAGCAACGATGTTTTATTGCGCCGTCTACGTGATAACGGCCTTAAGGCCAAAGAAATTTTCCATTGGGGAGCAGATGAAGCAAAGCTTGTAAAATTTTATCAAAAATTACTTCCGCTTGAATGATCATGCACATATTATTTGCCTCGATGCCCCTGCCCCACCCGATTATGGAGGAGCTATCGAAATGTATTACAAGATCAAAGCCTTACATGGAATTGGCAAGAAAATAATTCTGCATTACTTTAAATATAATTACCGCACTGTTTCAGGATTAGAAAAATATTGTAAAGAAATTCATAGCTACAAAAGGAAACCGCTTTGGGAGGCTCTGTTTCTTTCCACTCCTTATATTGTTCGTTCAAGAATTAATACGGAGTTGGTCAACCGTTTGAATGAAGATGAATATCCAGTGATTCTAGAGGGTTTTCATTGTACAGGCATTATACCATATTTAAAAAATAAGACCAGGAAAATAATAGTGAGGGTTCATAATAACGAAGCTGCTTATTACCGTGGTTTGGCATCATCAGAAACATCTTATTTCAAAAGAGTGTATTTCGAAAGGGAAAGCAGGCTTTTGGAAAAATATCAGCACAAGCTCTCAACTACGCTTTTGCTTGCTACCTTGTCTGCAGAAGACATGCATGATCTTTCCATAAACTATGGTTTTTCCAATATGCATTTCATTCCTGGCTTTGTGCCGTGGGATAGTATTTCCATTCTTGAGGGAAAAGGGAATTATTGTCTATATCATGGCAACCTTGGAGTAGCAGAAAATATAAAAGCAGTGAAATTCCTGATACATGTTCTTTCAAAAACCAGTATTCCCTTGATAATTTCCGGCAAGAACCCCGCAAGTACTATACAAGAACTTGTAACGAAATGGGATCACATTTCTTTGATTCCAAATCCGGGGGATGCAGCGCTGGCAAGCCTTATAGCAAATGCGCAAATAAATGTGCTGCCATCATTCAATCCTACAGGTGTCAAATTCAAATTGTTGAATGCTCTTTTTAATGGTCGCTTTTGCATTACAAATAGTGCAGGAATTTCCGGATCGTTACCTGCTGCCGGGCTCATAGTAGCAAATTCCGCAGAAGAATATATTTCAGAAATAAAACGTTGCATGGAACTTTCATTCACCGAAGAAATGGTGCAGGAACGATTTCATATACAAGAGTTGTACAACAACAGAAAGTCCGCACAGATGCTTAATGCATTGCTATTGTAGCATTATCAATAATCTGCCCTTTTTCTGTACGTACCATTCGCGCCGAAAATTTTTTGATCACTATATAATCATGTGTAGCCATCACAATAGTGGTATTGAAATCCCTTGATATATGAAATAACAATTGCATTATTTCATCCGAGGTTTCAGGATCTAAATTTCCGGTTGGTTCATCTGCCAGTATCAATTTCGGTGAATTCAAAAGTGCACGGGCTATATCTACTCTTTGTTGTTCACCTCCGCTCAATTCGAAAGGCATTTTAAATCCTTTGGACTTAAGGCCTACCTTATCTAGCACATCTGCTATTTTATCATTCATCAGTTTATCATCTTTCCAGCCGGTAGCTCTCAACACGAATTTTAAATTCTCATTTACATTCCGGTCTGTAAGCAATTGAAAATCCTGGAATACAACACCAAGGCTCCTTCGCAGGTAAGGCACCGTCTTCCATGTCAGGTTTCTGAGGTCATAACCTGCTACTACAGCATTGCCTTCATTCAGGGGCAATTCACCATAAAAAGTTTTTAATAAACTCGATTTGCCCGTACCTGTTTTACCCACGAGGTACACAAACTCTCCTTTATTAATTACCAGGTGTACATCCTGCAGTACCAGGTTTTCACCCTGGTAAATATTAGCATTCGATATTTCAATTATTGGTTCAGCCATAGTTATTCATTCTAAAATTAATATACAATTTCTGTTTTGCCTGTGCGGATCACCAGTTCTTTTACCGGTGATGCTTCTACTCTGCCGATCACTTGTGCATCTACTCCATAAAAATTTGCTGCAGCGATTATTTTATCTGCATGAATTTCATCCGTATATATTTCCAGGCGGCATCCCATATTAAATACCTGGTACATTTCTTTTGCATCAGCGCCGCTGCTTTCTTGTATCAAATGAAATATTTCCGGTGGGGCAAAGAGGTTGTCTTTTATAATCCGGACTCCTTCAGGAATATATTTCAGACATTTGGTTTGTCCTCCTCCGCTGCAATGTATCAATCCAAAAACAGAATCAAAATGGCGTTCAAGTATTCTTTTTATAACCGGAGCAAAAGTTCGCGTCGGTGATAAAATCAGTTTACCTACACGCAACGACAGAATAGATTCCCCTTGCTTCACTTTTACAATATCGCTCAGTTTATACTTGCCAATATATACCACTTCATCATCCAGGGTTTCTTCATAAGTTTCGTAATATTTTTTGTAAGTGCTATCCAACAGATCATGCCTGGCACTTGTCAATCCATTACTTCCGATTCCGCTGTTATGTTCTGATTCATAAACCGCACGGCCAAAACTTGCAAGCCCCACAATTACATTTCCCGGGCTTATCTTTTCATTTGTAATTATATTTTCGTGCGGGCATCTGGCAGCCATAGTGCCATTTACAGCAATGGTACGTACTATATCTCCTACATCAGCAGTTTCGCCTCCTGCGAATGTTATGTCAATTCCATATCCGCTCATTACATCAAAGAATTCCTGTGTACCTTCTATAATGGCTTTTAATACTTCACCAGGAATACTTTTTTTGTTACGATCTATAGAAGATGAATAAAGAATATTTCTATAAACACCGGTGCAAATAAGGTCATCGAGGTTCATTACGATTGCATCCTGCGCTATTCCTTTCCATACAGAAATGTCCCCTGTTTCCTTCCAATATAAATAGGCGAGTGCACTCTTGGTACCTGCGCCGTCAGCGTGCATTATATTCACCCAGCCGGCATCTCCGCCTAATACATCTTTATATATTTTACAAAATGCTTTTGGATATAAGCCCTTATCCATTCTTTGCGTAGCAGCATGCACTTCTTCTTTTTGTGCAGATACACCACGTTTGTCATACAAGGACATGAAAGGGATAAATTTGAATGAAGCGCAAATCTAAAACAAATGGCTTGTTATCTTCGCCGCATCTATGCAGGTGCACCGGAATCTTGATGAATTACCTCTTTTTAACAATGCAGTAATTACGATAGGTACATTTGATGGAGTGCATACCGGGCATCAAAAAATAATAGATGCTCTTATCGCCATTAGCCACAAAGTAAATGGGGAATCTATTATTATTACATTTCATCCACATCCCCGAAAAATCCTTAATACCAACAGCTCTTTGCAATTGATAAATACATTAGAAGAAAAGATAAAACTGCTTTCGGAAAAAAGTATTGATCACTTGGTAGTTGTTCCATTTACTGCTGAATTTGCTGCTCTGCCTGCTCAAAATTACATCAGGGATTTCCTTGTGAAAAAGTTTCAACCCCACACGATAATAATAGGTTATGACCATCATTTTGGAAAAGACCGCAAAGGAAATTTTGAGTTGTTGTTACGGGAAAAAGATCAATGGAATTATGATCTGATAGAAATTCCTAAATACGTACTTGATGAAATAGATATCAGTTCTACCGGCATAAGGACAGCAATCTTAGAAAGTAAAATTGGAATTGCAAATAAGCTATTGGGTTATTCTTTTTTCTTCGAAGGCACTGTAGTTGAGGGAGATAAAATCGGACGTACATTAGGCTTCCCCACAGCCAACTTTGCTTACACCGATGAAGATAAAATACAGTTGGGCCAAGGTGTGTATGCAGCCTATGTAATGGTAAACACTGATCGTAAAAAAGCTATGTTGAGTATAGGCGACCGCCCTACATTGCGAGACAGTTCAGAAAAAACAGAAGTGCATATATTAGATTTTGCAGGCAACTTATATGGAACATCCATTGTGGTATTTGTTGAAAAATATTTGAGAGCACAAGAGAGATATGACACACTTGAGATTTTGAAAGAACAAATGCTTAAAGACAAATTTGAAACACTTCGTTATCTTGAATGATCAGTTGTTGATCATTTTTACCAACAATTCTTTCAGTAATAAACCATCTGAAGTACCTGCATCATCTATGCCTACGCTGCGCAAATTATATTGATGCAGGAGTAAGATATTCCGTTCCACTAACAGAGTGCTGTAACGTTTTGCTGCCTGTATATAATCTTTGATCTTAAACTCAGGAACCCCGATACTGAATGCAAGCGTCTTTTCATTTCCTGAACTGGTCGTATTGATCATTTGTATTTTACTAAAGAAATTATAGAGTGAAGGCAATACAAGTTGTATAGGCGCTGATTTCGGATTGCTTTCAAAATATTGGGCTATGCGCATCGCCTTGTATAAATCTCTTTTCATCAAAGCATCCTGTAGTTCGAATACATTATATTCCTTACTAATCCCTACATATTTTTCAATATCATCTTCCGTTATTTCTTTACGGGTTTCGAGGTTGATAATGATCTTATCTATTTCATTACTGATGCGGCTAAGATCATTGCCAATATGGTCTATAAGTAAATGAAGTGCTTTGTTGCTAATAGTTAATCCTTTTGATTTGACAAGTGCATTTGTCCAGTCTGGTAATTCATTTTCATAAAGCTTTCTGGTAGTAAGCATTACTCCTTTTTCTTTGAGTGTTTTTGCAAGCTTGGTTCGTTTATCTACCCTCTTCCCTTTATATGCAATAAATAAGAGTGTTGATGAAAGGGGTTTATTTAAATAAGGCTCAAGTTTTTCCAAATCCTTCATGGACTGGGCTTCTTTTAGTATCACTACTTGTTTTTCTGCAAACATTGGATAGCGCATACAGGCATTGAGTATAGTAGCCCAATCTGTATCCCTGCCATAAAAAAGGTGTAGATTAAAAGAAGATTCGGCTGGAGGTAATATTTGTTGTTCGGCATAATCCAAAACCTGGTCAATTGCATATTCCTCCTCGCCTTCTAACCAGTATAGGGGCTTAAAGACGTTTTTTTGTAAGTCAGATATAAGCTGGGTAACAGTCATAAAATTATAGGTCAATTATATGCTTTCAATCTGGCACGGTTTTCGGTTTGTGTTGCCTCATAGTCAAAAAAGCAAGGGATTACCCTTTACATCCAATAATTAATACAATAAATTCCACAAAAACAAAAAACTATGGCGAACACAAATTATCCATCAGCCAATGAACCACAAAATCGGACTGCAACAGATCGCACTCCGAATAGCAACGTCAAAAATATAGCGATCGGGGTATTAGCTGCAGCTTTATTA
>MWVT01000119.1_pt1 | contig 15302 bp, 14 predicted proteins | sample 1047201 | NCBI WGS metagenome assembly MWVT01 (sample SAMN06349988, study PRJNA376086) | soil metagenome | isolation source: TG5-1 sample Antarctic (ecotone) soil | place: Antarctica | collected 2015-01-13 | reverse complement strand
CTCGAGCCCGGTGCGGGGCAATGTAAAAGTTGTAAATAAATATCCTAATACTACACAGCCCGATAAAGATGAATTTAAAGTGATCCGCTTATCTGAAGTTTACCTGATTGCGGCAGAAGCAGCTTACCACACTGGTGCTGAAGCTTTAGCCATTAGTTATCTTGATGAAATAGCTGCACGCAGAGATCCGGCCTTTACGGGATATACTTCAACCGGTGGTGCATTGTTAAATGATGTTTTATTGGAAAGAAGAAAAGAACTAGCTTTTGAAGGTCATAGGTATTGGGATCTTGCACGGTATAATCAGGACGTGGAAAGGATAAATATTGCCGGCAATTATCCCGGAGTTCCATTAACGATAACTGCAACTAATAACCGCAGATTATTACCAATACCACAAGCCGAATTAGATGCTAATCCTAACATAAGAGCACAGCAAAATCCGGGTTATTAAAATAGTTTACAGTCCAAAATACATCTAAATTTACTGTCAACCACATCCCTGCCGGAGAGGCAGGGATGTATTTAAAAAATAAACAATAGAATTATGACATCTTTTAAAAACTAGAAAAGAATAAGAAAAATTTTCAGAGATGCCTTGAAAGGGTAAAGGCAATTAGTTTCATGCTTCAGTAGTGTTTACCCGAATAATAAAAGGTTTCATCTTAGTTTTAAATCAGCATTTAACAACTTAAAATATTTCTCAAAGTTTCTCATTGAACGTTTGATTCACGCAGGTGGCTTTCCAGTCGGCCTGCTTTTTTTTGGTACAAAATTTTCAGTTATACTGAAAACGAAAATCAATGGCTAGTTTTCAGGAAGTTATAAACTCGGGCAAACCTGTGCTGGTAGATTTTTTTGCAGAATGGTGCGGCCCCTGCAAAACAATGGCGCCTATTTTAAAGCAAACCAAAGACAAGTTTGGTGAAGCAGTGACGATCATTAAAATAGATATTGATAAGAACAGGCAGGCGGCTGAAGACTTTCAAATACAAGGTGTACCCACACTAATATTATTTAAAAATGGTATTGTAAAATGGCGGCAGTCGGGTGTAGTGCCGGCAACCGACTTAGTACAAATAATTAATCAACATAATTAAAAAAAGTGCTGAAAAGCAGCTTTAGCAAAAGGCAGGGCAGGCAACGAACTAATGATCTTTAGATCATCTGCCAAAGAAGTTTCATTATCTAAAAATTTTAATACTTGCTGCGGAGAATTTTTTTCAAAAAGTTCTTTAAAAATAGCTGCGCCGCCTAAAGTATTATGGTGAAGAATGTTCAGTAATACACTATCGTAAAAACGAAATTTTTTTGAGACTGATTTTGTATGAAAAGGATTGCCGTTTTCAACCAGGCTTTTCACAAGGTCCGCAGAATGTTTCTGAATGAATTGAAAAGTATATCCACTTGATCCTTTTGTGCGTCCGCCCGTAGTTCCCAAATTTATAATGCTTTTTCGACTGGTGGGAAAGGTATAGTTAGTCATTGGAATGATGCCAAACTCTTTTTCGCTAATTGAATATGTTTTTATAGAAAGCTGATCTTCTATATAATTTTTGATGGCCTTTTCATACTCTTCATCTTCTAATAAATTTTTCGAAAACAAAGTATATTCGATCAGTGCTTCTGTAGCGGAAAAAGGTAGTGTATAAAAAAAAGAAGTGTCGGTGGCCTGACTTGTTCTAAAATCCATTAGTGTAGCAACACCTGGGTCAAATTGTGGTTGATCTGCTTTTATAAACCAACCTTTAAAATGCTGCAATAGCCAGTACTCATTTTTTTGTAATTGTGGCTTTTGAAACGAGATGCTGTTGAAGATATATGCACAGAGAAATTCTTGTCCATCCACTGTCACACCCGTTCGCTCAGTGTTACTTTCAATGGATTGCACATTTCCATGGATTACCGTAAAATTGTTTTGCAATTTTACCTGCACTAAACAATGCTCATAAAAATCAATACCCCTAATTAATTTGTATTTGTAGGGCTCAATCGAAAGTTGTTTTGAAAAATCATGCGCATGAAACCATAAACGCTCCCATTGCTTATAAACTATTGATTGAAATAAGCCATCCTGCTTTTCCCAAAAACACCAGGTACGATCATTTTTATTTTTCAGTGAACTATCAACCAGTAAAATTTTTTTACCAGATAATCTTCCTGAGTTAATAATGTGCATCGCGAGGCTTAGCCCTGCACAGCCAGCCCCAGTAATAATAAAATCGTATTGTGGAGAAGATTGCAAATAGTGGTAGATATGAAGCTTACACCTTAAAAAAATTATTCCATCTCAGGTGCGTACTCAACTTTTTTCGCGGCCATTAAGTTTTTATCCCTTCGAATTTTTTGCCAGTATTTTTTATGTACATACAACATTCCAAAACTTTCACCGTCATGCCTATCTAAATATTTATGATGCATTTTATGAGCCCAGCGAATGGCCCTGACATACGTGCTTTTACTGCGACTAAACCATTTAAAGCGTTGATGAATAATTACATCATGCACCAAAAAATAGGCAGCGCCGTACGCCATAATACCAAAACCAATGGCTTGCATCCACCATACTTTATCAAACGTTCCAAACAAGATCAATAATATACTAGGCACTGCAAAAATTACAAAGAACCAATCGTTTTTTTCAAAAAAGCCAGGTTCTTTTTGATGATGATCGCGATGTAAATACCACAAAAAACCATGCATAACAAAACGGTGCGTAAGCCAGGTAATACCTTCCATTGTTACAAATGTTCCTGCCAAAACCAATATAAAATATACAGAAGTCATTATTAAGTCAATGTTCAATTCTTATTTTCTATTTGTTCGTTTTTCTACAAATTTCTCATATCTATTTCGCCACCATTCCTCTATCCGTGGCAAAACAATTTTAAACCATTTTGTATAGTCACCTGGTTGCTCATTAATTCTGCGTTTAATTTCACTTATCTCCATATAGGTAAAATCTTCAACTTCATTTCTATTTATATTGATCCGCCCTTCGTATTTCCCTACAAATACATGATCATATTCATGCTCTACCAGGTTATTCTCAACTGTTTCACGATAGATAAACGAAAATATATTTTCCAGTTTCGTATCAAATCCCATCTCTTCCTGCAAACGCCTGTGCGCTGCAACTTCTACCTTTTCTTCAGGATACGGATGACTGCAACAAGTATTGCTCCAAAGTAAGGCGCCATGATATTTTTTTGCAGCTCTTTTTTGTAATAACATGCGCCCTTCACTGTCAAAAATAAATATGGAGAAAGCACGATGCAAAATTCCTTTCCGGTGAACTTCCATTTTTTCCATTGTGCCTATTGCCTCGTCCTGCTCTGTTACTAATATCAATTGTTGCAACGCCATAGCTAAATTAAACGTAAACTATTTTTTACACCCGCACGCAGAACAATGTAAGCCTTGTGATAATTAGCGATCCTGATTCGCTTGTTCAAAATGCTCGCTGGTTGGGTGCTTTTTATTTTTTTAAAAAGAGAATAATAATATTTATATGCTACGTAAACACCAAATTTTGCCTTCATAGGCAACTGTAAAATTCCCGTGTAAGCTGCTTCAAAATCATCTTCTATATTTCTTTCAATCTGAAGCTTATCGGCAGCAGTGAAGTTATGAAAATTACACCCTGGAAAATACATACGGGAAAGGTCAGTAAAGTCTTCTTTGATATCCCGCAAAAAATTTACTTTTTGAAAAGCAGCACCCAAAGCTCGTGCCGACTGGCGTAATTGTTCGTATAATTTTTTGTCGCCTTCGCAAAAAATAAAGAGGCACATTAAGCCAACAACTTCTGCTGAGCCGTAAATATATTCATCGTACCCCTGGCGGTCGTAAACATTTTCTGTAAGATCCGATTCCATACTTTTAAAAAAAGCATGGATCAACTCACGATCAATATCATACTTATTAATGGTGCGTTGAAATGAGTTTAAAATAGGATTAAGGCTGATCTTCCGTTCAATAGCATCGAAGGTTTGCTCTTTAAATTGTTGCAATAAAAGTGCTTTATCATGCCCATGAAAAGTATCTACGATTTCATCAGCCAGGCGCACAAAACCATAAATATTAAATATGGGCGCTCTTAAATCGGAGTGCAACAATTTAATAGCCGATGAAAAAGAAGTACTGTAGTGAAGCGTTACGGCTTTACTGCAATCAGCACTTACTTTATGGAAAGCTTCAATTGTCATAATGCCTGGTTAAACATTTTTAAAACTTGTTTAGATACAACCTCACCACTGATAAGGCTTGGAGGTACGCCCGGACCCGGAACAGTGAACTGGCCTGTATAAAAAAGATTTCTCACTTTTTTGCTTTGGCAGGATGGTTTTAAATTAGCCGTTTGCGAAATGGTATTGGCAAGCCCGTAAGCATTTCCTTTAAACGAATTATAATCCTGCACAAAATCTCTTACTGAATATGTTCTTTTATAAATAATAGCATTGCTGATTGTATTACCGCTACGCTCTTCTATACGTTTTACTACCTGTTCAAAATAACGTTCTCTTAAAGCTTCCGTATCGCCTTGTAACCCCGCCGCAACCGGAATTAAAATAAATAAATTTTCGCATCCTTCAGGTGCCGCATTTTCATCAGTTTTAGAAACAACACTTAAATAAAAAAGGGGTTCACTTGGCCATTTAGGATCTGTATAAATTTCTTCCGCATGGCGTTCAAAGGGTACATCAAAAAAAAGGGAATGATGCAAAACGTTTTTTAATTTTTTGTTTAATCCAACATAGTAAATAAGGCAGGAGGGTGCTAAAACTTTCTTATTCCAATAGGCTTCTGAATATGTTCTGTGTTCCTTTTGTAAAAGAACCGTTTCTGTAAAATGATAGTCTGCACCACTGACAACAACGTCAGCTTTGTGTTCGCCTTTGCTGGTAATAATTTTTTTTGCGCTCCCTTTTTCTATAATTATTTCTTTTGCTTCTTCACCAAAATAAAATTGCACACCTAATTCTTGTGCCAGCGATTGCATGGCTTTTACAATGCTATACATACCGCCATGTGGATACCAGGTGCCTCCTTTTATATCGGCAAAATTCATGAGACTATATAACGCAGGTGTGTTTTGAGGTAATGCTCCCAGGAACAAAACCGGAAATTCCATCAACTGGCGCAACTTAGGGTGCTTAAAATATTTGGCAATGTGTTTCTTTATTGAGGTAAAAACATCTAAGCGGAAAACATTTTTTATTAATTCCCAATCTAAAAATTCAGTTACCGATTGCCCTGGTTTATATACCAATTGTTGCATCCCAATACGGTATTTATGCGCAGCTTCAGCCATGTATTTATCTAATTGCACAGCACTGCCCTTTTCAATGGATTCAAATAGTTCTTTGAATGCATCATAATTCGCAGGAATATCAATTGCATCATCTATCCAATAAACCCGGTACGATGGATCTAAGCGGTTAAGCTTATAGTAATCTTCAACTTTCTTTCCAAACTGTTCAAAAAACCGCTCAAAAACATCTGGCATCCAATACCAGCTAGGTCCCATATCAAAAGTAAAACCTGTTGCTTTTAACTGCCTTGCCCTGCCACCTGCTGTTTCGCCTTTTTCAATTACGCTAACCTCCCATCCGGCTTTGGCCATAAAAGCTGCGGCAGACAAACCGGCAAACCCGGCACCAATTATTGTCACGGATCTCTTCACCTGTCTATTTGTTTTTGCAGTAATTTTTTAGCAAAATGTATTCGACTTTTTATAGTTCCTAAGGGTTCGTTCAGCGCCACCGCTATCTCGTTGTATTTATATCCTTGAAGATACAGCAAGCATACATTCTTAAATACGCGAGGCAGATTGTATATCGCAGTGTTTATTTCTCTTAAACGTAGTAACCTGTCAGCAGCTAATGAATACGAATTATTTTGTTCCGCATATTGAACTGCGTCAAGTACTAATCTCTTTCGTTCGTTGCGACGATAGTCGTTGATAAAAATATTACGCATGATTGTACTTAGCCATGCTTTTATGTTAGTTCCTGATTGATATTTCTCGCGATTAGCAAATGCTTTGAAAATGGTTTCCTGATAAAGGTCTTGCGCTGTATCCTTATCCCGCGTTAGTGTAATTGCAAAAGGCTTTAAAGCTTCGGCATTATTTATTACGAGGCTATCGAATTCCTGAATACTCATTCTGTTTAATTTTTACTTATATAAAGTTAAACAAAAAAATTGATGTAAAAATTCAATTTTCAGTTGGTGATCTCTTTTTTAAAGTTTGGATATATACGCTAAAACGTGTGGCAGAGATTGCAAAAGAATAACATTAGCGGGAAATGATCTATTGAAACTTTCGCTGTAGGAGCCGGACAACAAAACCTGGCAATGCGGATTTGACTTGCAGAGGGAAACAACAAATTTTTGAAAGCTTAGACGCGAAGGCGTAGAAGTTAAATGAAAATAGATGTATTGCGGACGCTTTATATCTACAACATAATTGGCATCTTTAATGGGCACATTGGCACCTAAATAAATAACGGGCAAAGCCTTTTGCCTGAGCAGATAAGATACCAATAGCAAGCCGAGCTCATGATATTCGCCTTCCGGTAAAAGCAATAAAAAAAGCGACTTATTTTTAGAAGGCAGCGGCAGTTTGTCAATGGCGGCCACTAATTTTTGACGAATGATATTTGAAACGATATGTTCATGAGCAGGATTGATTCGACCGGTTTGCCAGAGAACTCCGGTTTTATTTAGAAAACGAAAAATTATAAGCTTAATGCAATTATAAATTCCGTGTTGCTCAATGTGATCCTGGAGAATTTGCTCAAAACGCTCATTTTCAAGAGCAACCATGCAACCGATCAATTCATTTACAATATGCTCTGCCTGTGCTTCTGACTCAGGCAGACTGAGTACTTCGATGTTGCGCTGATCTGGCTGCATTTCATCGATCTTGGAAATTTTATACCCGTATTTATTTAGCAGTGCTACAGTTAATAACGTTTTCAATTCTTCGTTACTGTACCTGCGAATATTTGTAGATGTACGGGAAGGTTTTAAAAATCGGTAGCGTTGTTCCCAAATGCGAATGGTATGAGCTTTAATGCCTGATAATGTTTCTACCTCTTTAATTGTAAAGCCCATGCGATTAGAATACAAATGAAAGGGAAAATGGTTGATGAGAGGTTTAGGAGTTTAGCGTTGATGAAGGTTGAATAGTAGTTTAATAGTTGAGAGGTTGAGAAGTTGAGAGGTTTAGGAGTTTAGTGTTGATGGAGATTGAATAGTAGTTTAATAATTGAGAAGTTGGAAACGATTTTAACCCATATTGAACAACCTTAAACAATTTTAAACAACTAATTAAAGCAAATGATTTTGCAGCCGTTGAGAATCTTTAAGCCGGGCTAAATGAGTTGAAGAAGATAATTTTTGAAGGCTGTGCAAATGCCGTTCGTTGTGCAGGTCAGTACCAGCGTAATCATAATATTCTTTTTTCACCAAATACTCAGCCAGCTCCTGCACAGAAGTTCCATAGTTCCCGGTTAATGAGAGAAGATTTAATTGAAAAAGACAACCCTGGTTTTTCAGCTCATCGAAAAACTCTTTTTTATTGCGCAAATAAATATAACGCTCCGGGTGGGCAATAAGAGGTTGATAATTTTGTAATTGCAATTCGAATAATATATCGTTTAAGTCGAAAGGTGCAGTCATCATAGAAAACTCAACCAATAACAGCCTGTTTTTTAAAGTAAGCAGAGGAACCTTATTTGTTAACTCCTCAAAAAAATGTTCATCCATATAATATTCAGCTGCCGCCGAAAGTTCTACCGAAATATTTTGTTCTGCTAAAGCCTTGTTGACTTCCGCACAACCATTTATTATTACATCTGGCGTATTAGGATACATCTCCCATAAAATATGAGGTGTTGTAATGATTTTTTTGTATCCAAATTCCATCAATCCTTTTATCAACTGAACGCTTGTAGTAATATCCTGCGAGCCATCATCTATTGCAGGAATTAAATGAGAATGGAGGTCCGTGTTGAGCCAGCTAAGATCTAATGATGTATGTTTCTTTTTCCAAAAAAGCACTACCGTTTTTTATTTTCCAAAAGGTTGTAATAAAGTGCCGACATATCGCTTACCAGCCGCTGGTAACTAAATTTATCAGCGACGTGCTGACTGCTGTTTGTTCCCAGGCGTTTTCTCAATTCATCGTTCTCTACAACATTTAATAAATGGTTGCAGTAAGTTTCCGAATCCAATACATCGGCCAGCAATGCGGTTTCGCCTTCTATAACAATATCGCTTATTCCGCCAACTCTTGTAGAAACAATTGGTTTATTTGCAGCCTGTGCTTCTATTAAACTCACCGGTGTACCTTCGTTTACAGAAGTCAGCGTAATAATATCCAATCCTGCGTTGATTACATCAACATCGCGCCGCCAGGATGTAAAAACAAGAGGATGCGGGTGTTCTTTATCTTTTTCTGTTGTGAATGAAATACCTACTTCGTTCGCAACATTTTCAAGGTCCGCTCTTGTTTCTCCATCACCAATAATAAATGCTTTTACTTTTTTAGATGTATTGCTTAATACATATTTCAATCCTTTTAAAAAAAGATAATGATTTTTTACAGGCACTAATCGACCGATAATACCAATGGCAATTTCATCTTCCGCCAGTGCAAACTCATTACGGAATTTTTTTCTTTTTTCTTCCTGACCAAATCTAAACCTGTCAAGGTCGAATCCTAAAGGAACAATATGGAATTTTTCTTCCGCTGCAATTTTAAAATCATATACGAGCTCTTTTTTCTGTTGCTGACTGATGGCAACAATAGCATTCGTTTTTTTTGCTAAGAATTGTTCTGCTTTAATAAAAAAACTTGTTTTGGCCGAATTAAAATAGGAATGAAAAACATGCCCATGAAAAGTATGTACAATGGCCGGAACACTGGTAGCCGCAGCCGCTAACCGACCTAATGCCCCTGGCTTAGCTGCATGTGTATGAACGACATCAGGTTTATATTCCTTAAAAAGTTTTTTTAATTTTTGATATGCAAAATAATCAGATGCGGGGTTGATGGATCGCCCCATACCGGCAATGGTAATACATTGTATGCCCAATTGTTTAGTAAGATATTCTGCGCTTTGTTCATGGTCTTCTTTTTCGCCTACTACTAATAAAGTCTCAAAATCAGGAGCCATGTATTTGGTAAGATAAGAGGCGTTTAGAACAGGGCCACCTACAGCTAAACGGTTTAATATGCGGATTACACGGAGCATTTTCTTTAAAGTGAGCGAAAATAGGAAATGAAAGAGTAGCAATAGAATGTTATCGGCAATGAATAGTTATTTTAGCGGCTTGAAGTAATGCCTGTGCAGTATCTAACTATTTGGGATCTTATTCTTACGCCTTTTTATTTGATCATTCTTATTGCCATTGCAAAAAGGCAAAGAGATAAGCGGTATCCGCATGGGCATTCTTTAAGAAAATATTTTTTACCCGGCTTATATGTAAAGCTTGGAGGAGCAATTTTTATTGCACTCATTTACCAGTTTTACTATGGAGGCGGCGATACGTTTAATTTCTTCCGCCATACTAAAGTCATCAATTCTGCTTTATCCGATTCGTTTGGCACCTGGTTCGACCTATTGTTGCATACATCTGTAAATAAGAACCCTGAAATTTATCCTTATTCCTCCCAAATGCAATGGTATAACGCTCCATCTTCTTATATGGTAGCGGTGATTGGCGCCCTTTTTGGCTTGCTAAACGGCACTGCTTATATACCTATTGCATTGTTGTTTGCTTATTTTTCTTTTACCGGTATCTGGGCTATGTACCGCACGTTTGTAAACCTATATCCAAAATTGCATAAGGAATTAGCCTTTGCGTTCCTGTTCATTCCCAGCACTTTTGTATGGGGCTCGGCCATGTTTAAAGACACTGTATGTATGTTTGGCTTAGGCTGGATGGTTTATACAACTTTCAGGATCTTTGTGAACAGGGATTTTTCTTTTAAAAATCTTTTTATTCTGACTTTAAGTTTTTACCTCATCGCTGTCATTAAAGTTTACATTCTTTTAGCTTTTATACCTGCACTAAGTTTATGGTTGCTACTTAGCTATTCTCATAAAATTCAACAATGGGCCCTACGCTGGTTCGTTAATATTTTATTTGCTGTTGTTACAATAATTGGATTTTTATTTCTATCTCAACGTTTCGCGAATGAAATGAATAAATACTCATTAGAAAATGTGGCGGAAACAGCAGCATCAACACGCGGGTGGATTGGTTATAAATCAGGAGATGAAGGATCGGGATATGACCTCGGTACCTTCGATCCTTCCCTCGTTGGGATGCTTTCCAAATTTCCCCAGGCCGTAGCGGTTACCCTATTCCGACCATTTTTATGGGAATCGAAAAAGATCATTGTGCTATTATCAGCACTTGAAGCTTTAATTTTCCTGTATTTTACATTAAAAGTTATTGTGGTAAGAAAGGCTAAAATTTTTTCTCTGATTGGGAAAGACCCCAACCTCATGTTCTTTCTTGTTTTTTCTTTGATCTTTGCTTTTGCCGTTGGGATCACTTCTTACAATTTCGGCGCATTATCCCGCTATAAAATTCCTTGTTTACCTTTTTACGCAGCTTTTCTTTTTGTTCTTCTGTATAAGGACCGAAAGCTGACGGTAATTAATCAGAATGTTTCTAAACATTCAATTCAACCTAAAATATATGAGCCTGCCAATGCTTAAAATGTAGTTTCCAAATTAAGGCTTTGCCCAGCTTCAAAATTGCTAATAATCTAAGTCAAATAATTTGTTACTTAATAATGCACCGCTTTCTTAAACTTATATTGCGCCGTTACTGAGGTTTCACCAAGTTTGTGTCTCCATGTATGATCCTTCAAATTTCTTTAACTACTGTTTTAAATTTACCATTAGCGCCTGTCTCAATATCAACGCAATAATCAAAGGTCACTATCATGCTTTTACCTAATATTTCATGCAATTTAGTTTCAATAAAATGCTCATCTTTTTTACTATAATTTAAATCCTTAACAATACGTACCAGAATATTACTGCGAGAGGTTTGAACTACCTGAGTTTTTACAATATTAGAAGCCAGCTTAAAGGTGCGGTAGCTTACCATTCCCTGTTCAGTTCCATGTTCATCCACAAGGTAATCTTCTACCCGGCCTAAAATTTTGTTCACCACAGGCATTTTACTGCCGCAACTGCAAAGTATATTGGAGCTGCTGAGCTCTACCCAATCACCGGTCTTATATCTTATTAAAGGAGTTTTAAAATTTCTAAATCCCGTTATTATTAATTCACAAGTCTCCCCTTCTTTCCCCACCTCGCCTTTTTCATTATAATACTCTATATATCCCGAGTCTAAATGAACGTGCAAGTTGGAATGTGTACACTCAGCAATGAATACTCCTCCTTCTGAAGACGAGTATTGGTTGTAGACCTTGCATCTAAAGGCCTCTTCAATTTTTTCCCTGATTAGCAAAGTCAATGGTTCCGCCGTTGTACAAATGGCTTTGGGAACAAACGACAGTGTAATCTTATTATTTAAAATATAATTTGCCAAAACATAAATTCCAGAAGGGTATCCATCTAATAGTTCCGGCTGAAATTCATCGAGTTTTTTAATATACATTGGTAAATACTCTTTACGCAAATGGTATATTGAAAAGAAAAGCCTTTTTTCAAATTTATTGTACGCCCAAAATGGGGGCTTTTTTCGTGTTAAAGAAATAATTTGATTGCCGGAAAAGCGAATAGATTCAGGATGAAGCGGCAAACCAATACTATAATGAAAACGTTTCCATAAAGCAAAACCCATTTGTATGGATTCCTTCGACATTATGGTTTTCATTGGCGATCCTGTGGTGCCGCTTGTATAGTTTACACCTCCTGAATTAATTGAGGGATTATTGCTGACAATTGTGTCAAGATTATAGCGCAGATCGTTCTTTTCAAGAAATGGAAGCAGCTTTAACACAGCTAAAGTATCAGATTCTATTGCTTCTAAAGAAATCCCAAATCCATTAAATTTTTTTTGGTACCAGGTTGAATGCAGATAAGCCTCACGAAGCAACAGGCGCACTTTATCACGTTGGTATTTCTCAATTTCCGGCAAACTGCTTTGCCATAGTAATTTTAATTCAACAAAATATTGCCCGAAAGCTCCACTAAAGCGTTTCTTATAGTCTTTCCGCGCCTTGTATTCAAAAAGAAATTGTTGAACAAAAGATGGGAGCTTAGAATATAATTTAAGATAATGCTTCATTTAAATTTCTCATATTTTACAATAAAGGTTTACGTTGGTTATTATTCAATTACAAATCTGTACCGATTGTTATTATTACTTTAAAGAACTTAAGCCGCATAATTCTATATTAAAAAAAGAATTTTTAACTGAACAATGCCAGAAACGTTTGCTCCTGTGATTTAATGCTGTAATTCATTTCAATTTTTGCACGTCCTGCTTTGCCCATTTGCTGGCGTAATAATGCATCTGAAAGCAATTTACTCAAAGCGGACATCCACTCATCTGCATTTCTGCATAAAAAACCTTCCACCCCATTTTGAATAATCTGCTTATTTACGCCTACAGGGCTTGCAACAGCAGGAATACCCAGAGATAAGTATTGAACCAGTTTAAATCCGCATTTACCTTCGCTCCAAACATCATCAGTCAATGGCATTATACCTATATCTAAAAGAAGCAAATCATTTACTTCAGTTGCGCCGTTCCATTTAATGAACTGCCAATGTTTTACATTCCATATCGGTGGCTTGTTGCAAATCACAACAAATGAAAAATTAAATTCTTCCTGTAACTCATTAATTACCGGAACAAGAATATCGAGATATTTTAGTGTACTATGGCTGCCTGTCCAACCAACAATTATTTTATCGTCACCAGCTTTTCGTTTTAATCTATTATGATGGTTTTCGGTATCTACACAAGTAGGTATTTTAATAACGCTACTATTATATTTACTTGCATATTCACATAAATAATCATTTCCTCCCACAACCTTATAACTCCAGCTGCATATATATTTCACTTTCCAGGCAGACTTTAGCCATGTAAGCAATTTATTTTTTTCTGTAGGATCTGAAACCCAAATGGCATCATCAAAATCATAAATTATTTTTTTTCTTAAGACCCTGGCGAATATCCATTCAAAAAGTGGCGGGCCGGCAGGTAAAGCGCTACGCTGAATAAAGAGGAAATCATATTTCCATGCTTCAAAAAGAGTTGTGTAACCTCTTTTTAGAAATCCTTTTGCCACAATTCCTATTTTTCTCAGAAGATTTCCTTTGCCATATAAAATTTTTCCGCTTTCTTCATCATAAAAACTTCTTATTCTATATTTAATATTATTCTTTTCAAGCAAAGGAAGAAACAAGCCAATGCGGTAGCGCTGTGAAGGACCTGAAACAACAGAATGAGAAATAATAAATAATACTTTTTTGTCCCGCATCAGGAAACATTTAATAAAATATCCTGATACACTTGATGATATAATTGAACTCCCTTTTCCAGAGAAAAATAGGACTGTGCTCCTTTTTGAATTTCTTTATTATCGTAATTCTGGAGACATATTTTTTTTATTTCATTTTCAAAACCACCCGGCTCTAATTGATTGACCACATATCCTGAATGATATTGGAAAACAATTTTATCTGTGTCGCCAACTTTACTATTACAAATTACCGGAATGCCCATTGCCATAATTTCTCCCTGTTTAACTGGTGATGAAGCTTTTTTGGAAAAAGAAGGTTTAATAAAAAACAAACTATACTTACTTAAGGATAAAGCCAAAGGCACTTGTACTCGTTTTACAGAAATAATACGTATGGCGGATTCCGGAATTTTATATAAAGCAGATTTTGAAAGAATGCTTACTGCTGTCTCATTTGTTATGAAAAGTATTATTGCGCCGTTATTTTGCTTGTACCAACACGCAAAAAACTGCAACATTTCGTCGAGCAAATACCAGGTACCGAGAGAACCGAGGTAACTGATTACTTCATTTTCCGGAAGAATATTCAGATCATTTCTTAACGCTTCCTGCTCTTCTGGTAAAATTACCGAAGGATTAAAAAGCTCTATGTCTACACAACAGGGAATTACTGAAATAGGCAAAGGTTGTCCGGTAAGTTTCCATTTAAGAATTTCATTTTTTGCATTTTCAGTTAAACTCACGATACCATCTGCTTTCCGCAGCAGCACCTTTTCTTTTCTTTTAAAATACGCAAATAGAAAACGATACACTGGATTTTTTAAATTCCAAATACCGCCTTCTATTCGCTCGTCTGCCCAAAAACCCCTCATGTCGAAAATAAATGGAACGCCTTTTTTTTGTTTCAGCCACAACCCAATTAGTGAGGCCCTGTAACTACGGCAATGTACGAGGTCGAATGATTTTTTATTGTGCAACAGAAAGGCTTTCTTTTTTATTGCCCGCACTCTTTTTATTGTAGCCAGAACAGGATTTATCTTTTCGTAAGGCAGTGGATGCCACTCTATATCTGCATCGGCACAAGACCTTTCTATACTTTCTTTGTTTCTTTTAAAATATTCGGGGTGTTCAAAACTTATGACCGTAAACTTATAAAGGCCTATTACTGAAAGCCCCTGCAAATAGGCCAACACCTGCGATTGGCCCAATGGTTCGGTTAAGCCGGTATATGATAAATATAGAATTTGCTTTTGCTTCATCAGATAATTATAGACTTCTGACAGTAAAAAAAATCCGGAAAATTGTTTTACTAATTAATATTTTATTCTTCTTTATAAATAAATGGAGAAAGAGAAAAAAGGTGTGGGATATTTAATAACGCGAAGCTGCGGTGCCCCATAGAGAGTGTCCATACCTTGCCGCGGTGCGATGAGGGTACGGGAATTTTATACACGTTATATTTTAAGTGCGTAGGATCAATTCTTTGACCCTGTGGGTCAATCCAATAACCTCGTTTGTTTATTCCAGGTCCTTTTTCATCTTTGTACACTATTTCGGCTACATCTTTGGGCACATATACATATAACAATGGGTAACCCTTGTTATCATAATAATTGCCTGAACTAAGAAAGCTTATACCCGGTGGAAAATTGATGCGACTGAAGCGATAAAATTCCCCGAAATATAATATGTATTCTCCTTTTTGTAATTCAACTTTAATTGTTTCATATTCTCCTTTGGCAGATGGGGGTATCATTTTATGGAATTGTGTTTTTCCATGTACATCCTTTAATTCAAATTGCGTTGCGTTGGTAGAACCAACTTCAAA
>MWVT01000117.1_pt1 | contig 15387 bp, 10 predicted proteins | sample 1047201 | NCBI WGS metagenome assembly MWVT01 (sample SAMN06349988, study PRJNA376086) | soil metagenome | isolation source: TG5-1 sample Antarctic (ecotone) soil | place: Antarctica | collected 2015-01-13 | reverse complement strand
AGATATTATGTTACGCCTTGTGACAGCAATTTGTGCATTTACTGTCCCGTATTGTTTCACTACTGAATCAGGCTTATACACAATCTCGCGTACTACTACCTCTTTAGAAACATTACGTGTCTGCGTCTGATCATAAGGATGTCCAATTTCCAGTCTGCCTAAACGCATTTCTAAAATTTCATCTGGTTCTATATTCCGGCTTTTGGCATCCCATTCTGAAAATAATTTTACAAAATCGTTATGCAACTGGTAACGTAAATTTCGCATGATATCTTCTTCAAAATTTCTTAACTGATAAGAACTGCTATACCGGTAACCTCCGTAATTCTGATCCATAGAGAGTACAACTACATTAACAACTGCCCCCTGATAGGCTTCTTCCAGTTTTTTCTGAATAATATCATCATCAGGCTTATATCTCAGCGCTGTTTTAAATTCATTATATGCTTCTCTAAAGGATGTTTTATTATTTTCATTTAGAAGGACCAAACCTTTTTGATAATGAACCTCTGCAGATTTGTTACCATAGGTTTCAACGTATTCAGCATAATCAACAGGACGAATAAAATTGTTTAATGATAGCTGTGACTTAACCAATAAGTAAAGATTTTGTAACTGCCGATACTCGCTATATAATTTTATAAAACGTGAATCGTTAATGCTGTTTGATATTGAACGGATAATATCCTGGTGGTTGTTAACGGCGTTGTTGTAAGCATTTTTTGCAAGCGTTTTTGTTTCACCATCATTAGGATTTTTTTGTAATTTCTTAATAGCTAATTCTATAGCATTAGTGTAGTTTCCTTTATCGTAAGCTTTGTTAGCTGTCTTACACGCAAAAAAAGTAACCGAGAAAATTAGAAGTGGAATGTAAAGTTTGTTCATGGTAGCGACTTTAAAATTAAGACGCAAATAAAAATCCAAAACTTCAACAAAAAATACAATTTAAATAGCTGTTAACAAACCGCCTTGTTAAGGTTTTAAAATGTCGCGGATGAAGTTATGATACTCAGGAAACTTAGGTAAGTTATTATGCCCTCCTCCGATAATTCGTATAAGTGTAACCCTGCGAGGCATCAATTTTTGCAATGCTTCGCTGTGTGATATGGGTATGAGCCAATCTTTTGTGCCATGTAAAATATATGTGGGACAGTTCACATTTAATATCCATTTATCCGTTCGCAGTTGATAACGGAGCACAAACCGGATAGGTAAAAACGGGAGAAATCTTTTCACCACTTTTTTAAAATTATAATATGGTGCATCAAGTATTAAAAACCGCGGCTTATTATCAGAAGCCAGTTTTGTAGCAAATCCGCTTCCCAGGCTTCTGCCATACACAATCAGGTGGCCTTCAGAGTATTTTTTTGCGAGCTCATTGTAAATGAATTGCATATCATTTAGCATTTGCCTCTCGCTGCGCTTACCTGTGCTTTTTCCAAATCCGCGATAGTCCACAAGAATTACGTCATAATCATACCTGTAAAAATCACGGGCATATTTTGCCCATCCTTTTATGCTTCGGCTGTTTCCATGAAAATATAGGATGAGGCCTTTTGTGTTTTCCCTGTAAAAATGCAAACCATTGATACGCACACCGGGCTCGATATCAAAGTTTAATTCAGTAAAAGGGCTATCGTATTTGAAGATGAAATCAACTTTTAATTTTTCAGGTTTGAAAATAAATTTTTCCTGGAGAAAATAAACAAGTATGGATAAACCGAAAATGCCAATGATTATATATAATGCGATAGAAGGCATCGTGATATAGTTAGTAATTATAGATGCAAAACTTCTTGACTATCGGTAAAGTCGCTAATCTTCTATGCGCTTGAGTTTCATGTTAGTAACGGGCGCTACAATTAACGGGAATTTTTCAATGGTAACCGTACTTGCATCAAGTCCAAATCCCCTTTCTTCTGACAGGCTGATTTCTTTTAACCAAAAATGAAAATTCATCATCATCCTCTCTGTAATTGGTAATTCATTATCCTGGCTTAAATATTTTTCCAATACAATAAATGAAAAGTCGCCCACTATATTGCTGCGCTCAAGGCTTTCATACCGGCTGGTAATATTTACTTCTTTATTTGCCACCAGGTCCTCTACTACTTTTCTAAACATTAGGTTAATACGTGGTTCCATCCGAAATCCTAATCGGAATTCAACCCGTATAATATCGTTTGGAATAATATGATCTACTTTATATTCCGCCGTATATGGATCATCAAGCGTATCCACATGTACAAACCAATAGATATCTGCCCGTTTCGGTTTTTTATTTAAAATGGAGTAAATGATCTTATGCTCAATTTCCTTTGGATTATCAGCACTGGTTAAATAGACCAAATGAGTAGCGTATTTTGGTACAGACCTGTCATTGCTAAGCTCCTGTATTTTTGGAATGTAATGTTCGAGCCTTACAAATTCTATATATCTATTCTTGATCTTTCGGGCTTTATACCATATAAACATGATCATGAACATGACACTACCAATAATAAGTGTGATGTAACCACCATGTAAAAATTTATCGAGCAAGGCAACTAGAAAGAAAACCTCAATGACAGTATAAACAGCAAGAAACGTCCATATATAAACCGGTTTTACCCTACGTAATACCATAAAATTGGCAAACAGGATCGTTGTCATTAGCATAGTTATAATAATGGCTAATCCGTATGCTGCTTCCATTCTTTCGGATGTGCGGAAATAAAGTACAACACCTATACAACCTATAAACATCATTAAGTTTAATGAAGGAATAAAAAGCTGACCTCTTGCTTCTGAGGGATAACGAATTTTTAATTTAGGCCAAAGATTAAGTCGCATGGCTTCACTGATTAATGTAAAAGAACCTGTGATCATGGCCTGGCTGGCAATGATGGCAGCACTGGTTGCAATGATCACACCCGGAATAATAAACCATTGTGGCATTAGATCGTAAAAGGCATGAATGCCTAATTGTTCTTTTACTTCTTTTGTTACTGTTAACCCGGTATGGTGTGCAAGCAAAGAAGCGCCCTGCCCTAAATAATGCAGGATGAGGCAGGTCTTTACAAATATCCATGAAATACGGATGTTGCTTTTTCCGCAATGACCCAGGTCACTATATAAAGCTTCTGCGCCTGTTGTGCATAAGAATACTGCACCCAAAAGCCATATGGCCCGCGGGTAAGATCTTAAAAATTCAAAAGCATAAGTAGGGCTAAATGCACGGAAAATGGTGAAATCATCTGCGAGGTGAAAAATGCCAAGTAAGGCCAGCATTGAAAACCATACCATCATAACAGGGCCGAAAAATCTGCCGATAGAAGCTGTACCAAACTGCTGCATGAAAAAGAAAAGCGCCAGTATAAAAAGTACGATGTAAACAATATACTCATCTATCCCTCCAAAAACAGGAAGTTTTCTTAAGCCTTCGACTGCAGAGGTAATAGATATGGGTGGTGTAATAATTCCATCCGCCAATAAGGAGGCGCCGCCAATCATTGCCGGCAATACAAGCCATTTTTTATGTCGCCTTACTAATGCATAAAGAGCGAATGTTCCACCCTCGCCACGATTGTCTGCACGCAATACAAGCCACACATATTTTACTGTTGTTTGAAGAGTAATGGTCCAGATAATACAGGATAGGCTTCCAACAATCAGTTCCTGTGTAATGGTTCTGCCGTTGATGATAGCGTTATAAACGTACAAAGGCGAAGTACCAATATCTCCGTAAATAATGCCAAGTGCAACGATAAGTCCTGCCAGTGTAACTCTGTTAAGAGGTATTTTCACTTAACCCTGATTGATTTATTATAAACTTGCCAATTGATTTTAGCGTTTGCAAAGGTATACGTTAAAACTAATGTTAAAAGATATGCTCCGCTTATTTTTAAAGCGATTCATACGTTTATGATTTGATTTTACAACCTGTGCAGCTAACTAAATTTTTAAGCGTCTTATTAAGTACGTACGTAATTTTAAATAGAAAATATTAATAATAATGAAGTTTCTTAAATATCTTTTTTTTATATGCCTTTCTTTTTTTGCCTATGATTCTTTTGCTCAAAAAATTATTTATTCCGAACCTGACAAAGATGAAACCCGGCGTATGAATTTTGAAGTGATAGGAAGGGTGGGGGGTAATTTTATGATCTATAAAAACATCAGGGGTAAAAATTTTATTAGTGTTTACAATAACGACATGCAACAAATTGTAAAATCTGAACATGCGTATCTTCCGGATGATCGTTTGATCAATGTTGATTTTTTTCCTTATACTGACTATGCCTACATGATCTACCAATATCAAAGGAAAAATGTAGTGTATTGTAATGCAGTAAAACTGGATGGGATGGGTAAAAAACTTGGTGACATTACAGAGTTAGATACTACGCACATCGGGTTTACAACTAATAATAAGATATACTCTGCCATTAATAGCGATGATAAAACCAAGATCATGCTTTTTAAAATTAATTCACGAAATAAATCCAGGTTTTTAGTTACTACACTTTTATTTAATGATGCCCTGACCTTGCAAAAGCGCAGCAGGCTGGTACTGCCAATGGACGAAAGAAATGATTACCTGGATGAATTTTCGCTTGATAATGATGGTGATCTTGTGTTTACAAAACTTACCCGCAACAGCAATGATAATGTAACAAAAACATTTCTTATCTGGAAGCCTGCTATGAGTGATTCTTTATCTTTTACTGATTTAGGGCTTGAGAAAATTTATTTAGATGACCTGCAAATAAAAGTGGATAATGCTAATAAGCGTTACTTTCTTTCATCATTTTATTATAAAGAAAGGAGAGGAAATATTGAAGGTCTATATTTCTTTGTTTGGGATAAAACTATTCAAAAAACGGTGATGGAAAATACACTGGAATTGAAGGAGGAGTTACGTAAAGAAGCAAAAGGAGAATCAAATATTAAAATGGCTTTTAATGATTATTTTATCCGGAATATTATAGTGAAGAAAGATGGGGGGTTTGTAATTGGCAGTGAGGCATACTACACAACCTCCAGGTATAGCTCTTGGAACCGGTTTAATTATCTATATGGAGCTCCAACTATGTTAGATTATTATTCCTACTCTCCTTTATATAATAGTTGGTACTGGCGCAACAGGTTCAGTAATAATCAGTCAGTAAGGCATCATGCAGATAATGTGGCGATCTTGTCTTTTGATAATACGGGGAAATTAGAATGGAGCAATGTTATTCATAAAGAGCAATTTGATGATGAATCCGATGATCATATTTCTTATCAATTAATAAATACAGGCGGCCAATTACATTTTGTTTTTAACCAGGAAGAAAAAAGAGCCCAGCTACTCAATGATTATACGGTTAACCCCGACGGACAGATCAACCGCAACCCCACATTAAAGAATTTGGATAAGGGTTATGAGTTTATGCCTAAATATGGCAAACAAGTGAGTAATAATCAAGTGATCATTCCTTGCTATTATCGTAATTACATTTGCTTTGCAAAACTGGATTATAATTCATAGCATTGACGTGTGATTGCTTTATTTAAACAAAAATCTCCTGGGAATGTTGGGATGCTATTCATTTTCGGCCTGCTTATTAAGCTTCCTCTTTTTATCTATCCTAAGGTAGCAAGGCCGTCGGAAGTTGATGGCAAAGGATACCAGTGGCTATTTTCTTTTTTTGATCAGCCTGCTAATTTATTATTGGCTTCCATAGTTGCTTTTGGATTACTCTATATACAGGCTTTGCTCATTACTATTGTAGTTAATGAATATAGAATGACAGCCAGGCCAACTTTTTTGCCTGGCATGGCCTATTTATTAATTACCTCATTACTACCTGAGTGGAATTATTTATCCCCACCCTTAATTGCCACTACGTTTATCATATGGAGCATCAGCAAGCTTTTCCAGTTATATAATCTTCCGGCCGCAAATAGTAAAATTTTTAATATCGGATTGCTGATTGGTCTTGCTTCTTTTTTTTACTTTCCTTCTTTATTATTTTCAGTATGCATTTTTGTAGGTATTCTGATTCTTCGCCCTTTTCGTATAAATGAAATCGTACTATTTATAGTAGGGATTGCCTCACTTTATTATTTTTATTCTATTTATCTTATACTAACAGATAAATTTTCATTTCAGCAAATCATTCCACCTAATTATGTGAACGCACCATTTGTGAGAAATTCTATTTGGTTAGTGGTAAGTAGTATCTTTCTTGGCTTTCCATTTGTAGCCGGGGGTTATTATATTCAGACTCATTTAAGAAAAATGCTGATCCAGGCACGTAAAAATTGGAGTATAGTGTTATTGTATTTAGTAGTAGCGCTTTTTATTGCATTTATAAATAGTTCAAGCTTATTTACCAACTGGGTATTGATGATTGCCCCCTTTGCTGCATTTCATGCCTGCACTTATTCTTATCCACCACGCAAGTGGTTGCCGGTTGCAATATTTTGGAGTATGCTTGCTTTTATTTTAGCGCAACAGTACGCAACAAACACATGGCATTAACCCCCATCCCCTAAAGGGGAGTCTCAATCACTTTTAAATATTAAATTCTCTGCCTCAGACGGAATTGGGACAGAATCTATCTTTGCCTTTAATTTGTTTAACATGAAGTTTGGAGTTGTTGTTTTTCCTGGTTCCAATTGCGACAGAGATATGCATGATGCACTAACCTATAATCTGAAACAGGAATCAATCATGCTGTGGCATAAGGATAGCGATCTTACTGGTTTTTCAACAAATGATTGTATTGTGCTTCCTGGTGGCTTTTCCTATGGCGATTATTTGCGTACAGGAGCTATTGCCAGGTTCAGTCCCATTATGCAAAGCATTATTGATTTTGCTAACAGAGGAGGAAAGGTTTTGGGCGTATGTAATGGATTTCAGATCTTATGCGAATCACATCTACTGCCTGGTGCTTTATTACGAAACAGCAATCAGCAGTACATCTGTAAAAATGTTCACATAAAAAATGCAGAAGGAAGTGTTTACAAAATACCTATAGCACATGGGGAGGGAAGGTATTACGCAGATAAAAAAACGCTGGATCTTTTAGACAAAAATAACCAGGTTCTTTTTCATTACTGCGATGTGAATGGAAATATTTCGGCAGAAGCAAACTGTAACGGCTCTATAAAAAATATAGCAGGCATTTGTAATGAGCAGCGCAATGTTTTTGGTATGATGCCCCATCCTGAACGGGCCTGCTCATTGGCTTTGGGCAATACAGAAGGAAGAAAAGTTTTTAACTATTTGTTCGCGCAGGTGTTGGAATCTGTTTAAGTAATTTTTTAAACGCCAATGGCTGCAAAGCGTTACAGATTTCCAGAATTTATAAGTTTTATAACCGCGGCACTCCTACAAACCCGGGGTATAAAATCTCTGAAAATAACTTAAAAAGCATCTTAGAAACTGCGTTATACTTGCATGCGTACATATAATTTAACATCTTTACAAAAATTAATAAAGGAAATTTGTAACAGTAATGTGATTACAATGAAGAAATTATTATTTATTCTTTTTACTCTTTTTATTGGAAAATTTTCTTTTGCTCAAAACCCTGTTTCATGGGTATTCACTAGTAAAAAATTAGCTGATAAAACTTACGAACTCCGCCTGACTGCTACAATTCAAAAAGGCTGGCATTTATATGCGCAAAAGCAACCGGATGATGCTATCGCCCAACCAACAACTTTTAATTTTAATAATAATCCTTTATTGAACCTTGAAGGAAAGGTGAAGGAAATAGGTAAGCTGGAGAAATACAAGGACGATAACCTTAATATTTCTGCCAATCAATATAGTAATAAGGTTGATTTTGTACAGTTAGTAAAAATAAAGGGAAAGGCAAAGACTGCTGTAACCGGTCAGTTGGAGTACCAAACCTGTGATGATAAAAAATGCCTGCCGCCTAAAACAGTTAATTTTTCAATTGCATTAAAATAAAATTAGCTCACTTTTTTGCAAACGGATTCCTTGTGAATCCGTTTATTGTTAAATGGTTTTTATGCACCGAATGCTGATCTGTTTTTTCCTTGTAGTTTGTTTTTTTTGTTCTCAGAATTCCTTCAGCCAGGATAGCAGTGCTTTTGATTGGAAGGTAACCAGCAAAAAAATTAGTGCTAACGAATACGAGCTGCAGTTTTCGGTAAATGGCGCCAATGGCTGGCAATTATATGCACCTAACCAGGTGTTGAGCGAAGTAGTTACTACTGAATTAAAATTTTCTGATTCATCCATTCAATTAGTTGATGCATTTAAAGATTCCGGGAATATACAAACAGTACAGAGTTCAATTTTTGAAGGCGACTTGGTCAGGCTGTATGAAGATGCCTCTGCCTGGCGGCAATTAATAAAAATAAATGGCCCCGTGCCCGCCAGTTTACAAGGCGTACTCCTTTTTACCTATGGACGTGAAGATGAATTCTATCCAGCTACTTCTTTTAATTTTTCTGTGTCCCTCGAAGGAGGGGTTTCTTCTACAGCAAGAATTAAAATTTCCAGTATTGATGTAAAAAACCCCGTTGCTGATTGTGGAGATGATGATACTGCCGACAAAAGTTTAACCGGCATTTTTATACTTGGTTTTTTGGGTGGACTAATTGCTTTAATTACGCCTTGTGTTTTTCCTTTAATTCCATTAACGGTTTCTTTTTTTACCAAGCGTTCCGGCACACGGCGGCAGGGAATTACCAATGCTTTATTGTATGGATTCAGCATTTTTATGATCTATGTATTGCTAAGCCTTCCTTTTCATATTTTGGATCAAACAAATCCTGAAATCTTTAATAATATTTCCACCAACGTTTGGGTGAATCTTATATTCTTTATAGTATTCATATTTTTTGCCTTATCCTTTTTTGGTTTATTTGAAATTGGTTTGCCAAGCGGACTTGCTAATAAAATTGATTCAAAAGCCGGTATCAGCGATATATGGGGGATATTTTTTATGGCCTTAACACTCGCCATAGTATCTTTTTCCTGTACCGGTCCCATCCTGGGTTCTTTGCTAGCAGGGGTAAGTAGCAACGACGGTGGCGCTATGCAATTAAGTTTTGGAATGGGTGGATTTGGATTAGGCCTTGCCTTACCGTTTGCACTCTTTGCACTTTTTCCTAACTGGTTACAGTCCTTACCAAAATCAGGCGGATGGCTGACAACTGTAAAGGTTGTATTAGGGTTTTTAGAGTTAGCCTTAGCAGTTAAATTTCTTTCTAATGCCGACCTGGTAAAACAATGGGGTTTTTTAAAGCGGGAAGTGTTTATTGGCATTTGGGTACTTCTTGGTCTTGGTATTATATTTTATCTTTTAGGTATTATTCGTTTTGGCGGCGGCAAACCAAAATTGACAAAAACACGATGCGCCTTTATTGCCTTATTTACCATCATCACCGTTTATTTAATACCAGGCGTTACAAATACAAGAGCAGCTAATTTAAAATTAATTAGCGGCTTCCCGCCTCCTATGTGTTACAGTGTTTACACTCATCCAGTTAACTGCGAAGAAAATATTGAACCATTAAGAAATGATTATGAAGAGGCTTTGCAATTAGCTAAGCAACAGAACAAACCACTACTTATTGATTTTACCGGGTGGGCTTGTGTAAACTGCCGGAGGATGGAAGAAAAAGTATGGCCAGACCCGGACGTTGCCCGGATGATGAAGAATGATTTTATTGTTGTTTCCCTGTATGTTGATGAACGCAAACGATTACCTGCTATTGAACAAATGGAATATACCACACAAGACAGTATTAAAAAAAACATAGTGACTGTTGGAGACAAGTGGGCCACGTTCCAGTTAGAGAATTTTTATAAAACCTCGCAGCCGCAATATTGCATTATCAGTCCCAATGAAATTGCTTTAACCAAAACAAAATCATATACAGCCAGCGCTTCTGAATTTGTAGAATGGTTACAGTGTGGGTTAGAAGCATTTAAAAAAACTTCTAATAAATAATACATTTTATCAAAAAGATATAATAAAAAAAAGGTTACAATACTGTAACCCTTTTAGCTTTTCAATTAGGCGTCATTCCTTATCAACCGTCCACGGCAAGCATGTGGTGAGAGATAAAGAATGACTATAGTTTCTCCCTCTCCGAATTAACCTCAATTTCATTTTCCTTCTCCTTTTTTGGAGAAGGTGGCCGAAGGCCGGATGAGGTGAGAGGGCAGCAGTGAGGTTCATAAAGCAATCTGTTTTTGTATCATCATTTTCCGCAGGTTAATTAAACCATAACGCATACGTCCTAGCGCTGTATTGATACTGCAATTGGTAACCGTTGCAATTTCTTTAAAGCTCATATCTGCATAATGACGTAAAATAATCACTTCGCGTTGATCTTCGGGTAATTTGTCCAGCATATCTCTTACCCGGTTATGACTTTGTTTTTTCATCATCTTATCTTCAGCACTTTCTTCCGTAAAATTTAGTACTTCAAAAATATCCTGATCTTCACCTGTTTTAATAATAGGGGTGCGTTTTACTTTTCTAAAATGATCTACACAAAGATTATGAGCTATACGCATAGCCCAGGGTAAAAATTTCCCTTCTTCGGTATATCGTCCACCTCTTACTGTATCTATTACCCTTATAAAAACATCCTGGAAAATGTCTTCGGCGAGATACTTGTCTTTAACTAAAAATAAAATCGAGGTGTAGAGCTTGTCTTTGTGACGTAATACAAGGGCTTCTAAACCGTTGGTATTACCTGCAATAAAAATATTAATTAATTCGTGGTCAGACAGTCGGGATAAAGTTGTCATAACTCCTACAGTTTTAAGGTTATCAAGGGTAAAGCAATAAAATTTAAGAAAAACGTGTAGATGTAGGAGCGATAGGCGAGTTAAGAGTTTTACTGTTTAGAGTATTATAAAATTTGCTGAGTAAAAATATACTTCTTTTTTAAAAAAAGCAAAAACACATTTTTTTTATTATCCTCTTTTTGTGAAATAACTGTTAAGGATTAGTTAGCTAAATTAGTTAGTAAGTTACATTTGCTCAGATGAAACAAATAGTGGAAGAAAAGAATAAACAAAATATTTTCATTACAGAGCCAATAGTAATAAAGGGTGCCAGGGTACATAATTTAAAAAATGTTGATGTCAGCTTTCCCCGAAATAAATTAATAGTTGTTACCGGCGTTTCCGGTTCCGGAAAATCTTCGCTGACCATTGATACGCTATATGCAGAGGGCCAGCGACGTTATGCAGAAAGTTTGAGCGCCTACGTGCGGCAATTTCTTAATCGAATGGATAAACCAGATGTAGACTATATTAAAGGTCTATCACCAGCTATTGCCATTGAACAAAAAGTAATTACCCGAACACCCCGAAGTACAGTAGGGAGCATGACCGAAATTTATGATTACTTACGGTTGCTATATGCGAGAATTGGAAAAACAATTTCACCAATCTCTGGAAGAGTAGTAAAAAAAGACGATGTAAAAGATGTAGTGGAAATGATCAAGACCCTAAATGAAGGAACAAAGGTTTTTATATTAAGTTCTTTTAAACAACATCGCAACCGTGAGGTTAAAGAAGAGTTGAACATACTTATGCAGAAAGGTTTTTCCCGCATGTATATTCGTGGATCGTCAAAACCTAATGATGAAACTGGTGAAATTTTAAGGATTGAAGACGCATTATTATTAGAGGATGAAGCATTAAAAAGCAAATTCACTACTCATCATTCAAAACTTACTCCCTATATTTTAATTGATAGAATTGTTATAAAAGAAATGGATGAAGATGATGAACACAGGCTAAGCGATTCCGTGAGCACTGCTTTTTATGAAGGTGAAGGGGACGTCTATGTAGAAATTGATGGAAAGAAATTAGTTCATTTTAATAACAGGTTTGAATTAGATGAAATAAAATTCGAAGAACCGGTCCCCAATCTTTTTTCTTTTAATAATCCGTTTGGCGCTTGCCCCACTTGTGAAGGGTTTTCCATGGTGCTTGGCATTGATGAAGACCTTGTAATTCCTGATAAACTTTTAAGTGTGTATGAGGGAGCCATTGCCCCCTGGAAGGGAGAAAAGTTAGGTAAATGGAAAGATGATTTTATTAAAGCTGCCCGTAAAAGTAATTTTCCTGTTCACAAGCCTATCATTGATTTAACAGAGCAGCAATATCAAACACTATGGAAGGGCAATGAATATGCAGGAGGTATTGATGATTTTTTTAAAGAGGTGGAAAGAAATTTATATAAGGTGCAGTACCGGGTAATGTTAAGTCGTTACCGCGGCAGAACAAAATGCCCGGATTGTGAAGGTTCCCGTTTACGTAAAGAGGCATTATATGTAAAAGTACAGGGTAAGCACATTGGAGAATTATGTGAACTGCCTGTAAAAGATCTGAAAGTTTGGTTTGATGATGCCTTGCAAAAATTTTCTGCGTTCGAAACTAAAATTGCCAAACGAATTGAAATTGAAATTACGCATCGTATTGATACTTTATTAAAAGTTGGTTTAGGATATTTAACCATTAACAGGTTAGCAAATACTTTAAGTGGAGGCGAAAGCCAGCGTATTCAATTGACCCGGAGTTTAGGAAGCAATCTTACAAATTCCTTATACATTTTAGACGAGCCTTCCATTGGTTTGCATTCAAGAGATACAAAAAATTTAATCCGCGTATTAAAAGAATTACGTGATTTGGGTAATACTGTTGTTGTGGTGGAGCACGATGAAATGATGATGCGTGAAGCTGATTATATTATTGACATGGGCCCCCTGGCTTCTCATTTAGGTGGTGAAGTTGTAGCTGCTGGAAATTATGAAGAGATTATTGCAAGTTCAGATAGTTTAACGGGGAAATATTTAAAAGGGGAATTAAAAATTGATCCTCCTAAATCTGTAAGGAAATGGAATCATTCTATTATAGTAGAAGGAGCAAGGCAACATAATTTAAAAAACATTACGGTTGAATTTCCGCTGAACGTTTTATGTGTCGTAAGCGGGGTAAGTGGTAGTGGAAAAACAACATTAGTCAGGCACATACTTTACCCGGCCATACAAAAATTAAAGGGTGAAGCCGGCGAAAAGTTAGGATTGCACAAAACCCTGACTGGTGAAGTAGAAGCTATTACAGCAGTTGAAATGGTGGATCAGAATCCGATCGGTAAATCTTCCAGAAGTAATCCTGTAACTTATATACAGGCCTGGAACCACATCAGGGATTTATATGCATCACAACCTTTGAGTAAGATACGTGGTTTCCAGGCAAAACATTTTTCGTTTAATGTAGATGGTGGTCGTTGCGATGCATGTAAAGGAGAAGGAGAAAAGATTGTTGAGATGCAGTTTTTAGCTGATGTGCACCTGACCTGCGAAGTGTGCAACGGAAAAAGATTTAAGGAAGAGGTGCTTGATGTGCAATACAAAGGCAAAAATGTGTTTGAAGTTTTGGAAATGAGTGTTGATGAATCTGTTGAATTTTTTTCGTCTCCGCCAGGTGATAAAGGAGTTCGTGAGGGAGTTGCCATTGTAAATACTATAAAACCCCTTAGTGATGTTGGATTGGGTTATGTAAAATTGGGCCAATCGTCCAACACTCTTTCGGGTGGTGAGGCGCAGCGTGTAAAGCTGGCTTCATTTTTAGGCAAGGGGAAATCAGCGGGTAAAATTTTATTTATTTTTGATGAACCCACTACCGGGTTGCATTTTCACGACATAAAAAAATTATTAGCCTCTTTTAATGCATTAATTGACCAGGGGCATTCTATTATTGTGATTGAACACAATATTGATGTGATAAGAAGCGCCGATTGGATTATTGATCTTGGTCCGGAAGCAGGTGCTGATGGCGGATTCCTTGTATATGCTGGTAAGCCTACTGGGTTTAAAAACATTGAACAAAGTTGGACCGGTCGGTTTATATAATATTTTTACCCCATTAATACAATCTGAAAAAAATTCAATATCCATTTGGATTTTAAAAATGGATGAGTATTTTTGTTATCTCTTCCAACAACCTGTACTCCAATCCTCTAAAATTCTAAAGTTATTATCCTCTTCTTTCTGTGGTCAACACAACTCTTTTAATGTTTATAATTTAAATAAAGCTCATTTGCTGTGGCATGAAATATGTAATTATATTCGTTGCTCATATTGCAGGTAATCCATTCCTTTGAATTTCATAAATTATCCCTTCCTGTGATAAAACAAATTTATTGTTAACCTTTATAATTTATTTAATTTATGAAAAAAGTTTTTACCCTTATCGTATTTGCGGTTCTTGCAACGCAGTCTTTTTCACAAACATGTACTCTTGCACCTGCTGCGTCCTGTACTCCTGCTACTGAAACTTTCACTACTGGCGCTAACGGTTTTACCGGCAACTTTACTTTTGGAACACAGGGTGGTAATGGAAGATTAGAATCATCAACTCTTGCAACAGCACCAACACCAGTGAAAAGACTTGTATCACCAACATTATTTTTACCAAATATTGCAACTTCTCTTAGCACTACTTTTACAATAGGCGGTAATGCTGGGGTAAGTGGTTTCACTCTTTCTGCACAAACTAGTTCTAATCCGAATGATCCGTTGACTCCGCTTTGTAGTTATACAGGGACTGTTTCCGGGACTGTGTGTTTTACAACAACCAACGTTTCTGCTATTCAAGGCCAGAGGTTTAAGTTGGTATTTGATTTCACTCTAACAGGATCTGGTGGTCAAACTATTACTTTCGACAATTTTGGTACAAATGCAGCTGGAAATCAAATCCCTCTTCCTGTAAAATTTGCCAATATTAAAGCATCTAAAAAAGCTGGTGGTATTGAGATTTCATTTTCTAATCTTACTGAAAGTGATATAGTTAGTTATAGCATTGAGCGTTCAGCTGATGGGCAGTTTTTTTCATCTATAAAAGAATTTGGTGCTGCAAAAAATGATGGGGGAAATGCTGACTATAGTTTTACTGATACAGAACCACTAAGCGGCAATAATTTATACCGCATCAAATCAGTTGAAACAAATGGTAAGATTTCTTATAGTGGCGTGGCAAGAGTCGATTTAGATGCAAAGGGTCTGGCATTAACCATTGCCCCTAATCCTGCAAAGTCTACTGAATTAGGATTGCAGATCACCAATCTCCCGGCTGGTAGTTATAAGATCCGCATCTTTAATAATAATGCACAGGTAGTTGGTGAACAATTATTAAAACATAACGGCGGTTCATTAAGTCAAACCTTACCGCTGAATAGGTTACAGGCTGGTATGTACTACCTGGAATTTAATGGCGCAGTTAAAATGCAAAAGCAATTCATTGTACAATAAAGATTAAGTCATAGAAGAAGAAAATAAAAGAGGAGTGAAAGCTCCTCTTTTATTTTGTGCCAACACAGAATGAGAATTCTCCCCTCTCCAACTTGTTGG
>MWVT01000115.1_pt1 | contig 15479 bp, 9 predicted proteins | sample 1047201 | NCBI WGS metagenome assembly MWVT01 (sample SAMN06349988, study PRJNA376086) | soil metagenome | isolation source: TG5-1 sample Antarctic (ecotone) soil | place: Antarctica | collected 2015-01-13 | reverse complement strand
AATCGTCCAATGCGATTGCCTGTATCGCCGCGACCCGAGCCTGAGGCATGGCGTCCTGAGCGGAAATGTAGTCAACGCCGAGATTAACGTAGGAATCCGCTAAACCGGAGTATGCCAGGGCGTAGGTCGGGTCTTTCTGTATCGCGCGTTCGAAAAGCGGGATGCTTTTTTTCAGACTATCGAATGAAAACTTGTTCCACTCATACCGACCTTGGATATAAAGTTGGTAGGCTTCCGCATTCTTGGTAGATTTTTTTGCCAGTTTCTGATCGTCAGTGCCCGTAAGCCTGATTCTCAGTTTGCTCAAAACATCCCGGGCAACCTCGCTTTGCAGGGAAACAAGGTCGAAGGTTTTGCGTTGATATTGTTCCGCCCAAATTACTTTATCCTGCGATACGTCAACCAACTCCAAACTCAGCGTCAACCCGTCGCCGCGCTGGAAGACACGCCCATTTAAGATTGCGTGAACATTTAATTCTTTGGCAATCGTCTGCAAATCTGTGTCTTTGCCTTTGTAGCGAAACACCGATGAGCGCGGCTTGACATTCAGGTTCGACAGATTCGACAAACTGCTGATTAAAGTTTCAGTCATACCGTCTGACAAGTATTCGACATCAGCATTTCCGCTTTCGTTGACAAACGGCATTACAGCAATTGATTCAATTTGCGGTGTATTTGCAGAACGATTAGAGAGAAACCAATAACCCAAACCGATTGATGCAAAAAGCAAAACCATTAACCCGATAACAAAGCCGCTTTTATTGCGTTTGATTTCATTAGCAACATATTCGGCACTGGAGGTTGTGTGCGCTACGTCGCTTGTCGTTGCACCCAAGATTTGCGTTTTCGATTCTTCTCGATTTGGTTGGGCAGTTTGTTCTAATTTGTTTTGGAATTCCAAATTTTGCCTGGCATCTTTCAAATCAATCAACAAATCCTTTGCCGTTTGATACCGTTCTTCGCAGTCTTTCTTTAGCGTCTTGTTGATGATGCGTCCAACCTCTTGCGGAACTTCAGGAATCAGTTGTTGAATGGGCACAGGTTCTTTATTTAGGATTGAACCGATGACATCCATCGCATTCTCGCCCTCAAAGGGTGGTTTGGCTGAAAGCATTTCGTAAAGCACAACTCCGAAACTGAATATATCGCTTCGAGCATCAACTGGTTTTCCACGAGCTTGTTCAGGCGACATATAGGCGGCTGTTCCGATTATCATTCCCGGACTTGTTCCCACAGCTTTGATTGTCGTTGCTGCTTCTGCGTCAATTGACTCCGCCTTTTTCTCAGTCAGTTTGGCAATCCCGAAGTCGAGAATCTTCACTACTCCATCCGGGCGAATCATCACGTTTTCAGGTTTTATGTCTCGATGAACTATTCCCGCACGATGAGCAGCATCTAAAGCAGATGCAACTTGAATGGCAATCTCAAGAACTGACTTGAGATTCATCGACTCATTTCTTAAACGATTGTGCAGAGTTTCGCCTTCTATATATTCGGTTGCGATGAAGTGTGTGGAGTCTGTTTTGCCAATTTCGTGAATAGTGATGATATTCGGGTGATTAAGTGCAGAGGCAGATTTCGCTTCTTGAACAAATCGGCGCATCCGTTCCGTGTCATTTGCCAAATCTTCGGGCAAGACTTTCAAAGCAACAAGACGTTCCAGTTCTGTATCCTCGGCAAGGAATACTTCTCCCATGCCGCCTTTTCCGATTGCGGAACGGATTTTGTAACGTCCAATTTGTTCGCCTGTTGAAATCATTGCTGAAGTGAGCAAATTCTAGCACGAGTCCACAGTTTATTAAATTATTTTCTGATTTGTGGGTTTAGGTAGGTTCTATTTGAGATAGAGGGGTGGAATTGGAAATAAGGAAAGTCAGTGAGTAAAAATGCTCGTGCCAGGCAAAGTTAGCCAAAAGGGAAATTACTTGTTTAACAGTGTTAGGCACGAATACAGACAAGCTAAATAATGTTGACCCAAATTCAATGCCGACCCGTCAATCGCTTCTTGTCCACGCTTGTTGCTAACGTGAACATTATACACCGAACACTTTTGTTTGTATCACATCTGTTCGGCGGCGGTTGGATAGCCAAGCAAATATGTCACCGGAAGCGGCGCACGTTCGGCTCGCTGCTCGCCAATCTCCCATTGGTATTGCGTCCCGGATGACAACTCTGCCGTTAACGCTCTTAGCTCTGTCGGATTATAGGTGCGTAAGCAAGACACGATTCCATCAAACAATACAACAAAAGGAACTACTGGAACAACATAAGTCCACAGCAAGCGTGAAGGGCGAAACGGACGAATGAACGGCGTAAAAATCAGCACGAGCAACGGCGTTAAGAACATCAGTAAAATGGCTAAAGCCGAGCGGTGTGTTGCCTCAAACACTCCGATACCTTGACGCTTTTCAACAGCATCGCTCAAAATGGCGTGTGCTTGTGCCGGAGAAAAGTGGTGAAAAGACGCAAAGAGCGTGCGAAATCCAACTACATCGTCTGGAACATCAGTGGCATCAACGGATTCGGCAATAAACTCAAGTGCGCCGTTTGATAAAAAACCTGCACGCTGAAACGCCTGCACATTGGGAAACTTATCGGTCAGCAAAACTTTCATCGAACCTGACTGCTGAAAAGCCGGATAGAGAGAAAGCCATGGTCCCGCACCGCCGGAGCAAAGGTCAACGATTCGGCGGGCGTTTGTCTGCTCAAATGCGCGTTTGAGTTGCGGAACAATCGGCGCATAGGGCTGTGTGTGATAAGTCATAAATTGCAGATAATCGGTGAGCGCATCTCGCACACTATTTGGCAACCAAGTTTGGTCTTCAAGCTCGATAAGTTGAAACCGTTTCACACAATCTCCTGTTGAAATTCTCGAAACATAATCGTTACACGAAGCCGCCGAACGCTCGAATTAACCGGCGAGCTATCAAGAGCAAGTTCAAGAGACCCGCTGATTGCGAGTCCAGTTCAATGAATTGTTCGACAGCGACGTTATAGAAATGCGCTACTTGATGATATGTTTTTAGCTCTCCATTCGCTTGCAAGCAGCCCATAAACTGCTATGTCTGTGAAGTGGTCTTGAAGCCATTCAGACTGCCGCAAGATACCCTCTTGCGTAAAGCCTAATCTCTCTGCGACGGCACGACTTTTTTGATTCTCCACAGCGCAACTGATCGCTATCCGATTCAAACCAAGTCCCTCGAATGCATAATCAATTAAGACTCGACAAGTCTTTGTAATCAAACCTCGACCTTCAAACGCGCCTCCGACCGAGTAGCCAAGTTCTGTTGATTTGTTAGACCAATCAATCTCGTGATACCGGACAGTACCCGCCAAGATACCTTGCTCCCAAACGCCGACATTCAAACCTTTATTATCTGCAAAAAGGGCAAGGTCACGCTTGATTTTCTTTTTTACATCATCAAGAGATAAGTTTTTATCTAATTCGGGATGTCGTTCTCGATCCTCTACGATTAAGTCAAACACTTGCTCGGCGTGCCGTTCTTCAAGCAAGCGAAGCTTTATCTCTGCGCTAATCTTATAACTGAACATAGATACGCTTCTCGATAGCTGTCGAACGGCTGAGATGACGCGGGGCGAAATCAAATACACGCAAGCTAACAAGGGTCTGATAAGCAAATCCAGACCACAACATCTTGCGACTCTAAAATTCCAAGCAAAACCACAACATATTGTATTCTTTGCGCAGTACAAAATTCACCTAAAAGCGCAATCGGTTGTGGTTAATACCGATAAACACCTGAAAACACGTTACATAATGGTACTTATCGGACTCGATCTTCGTTTAGTTCAATAAATATGAGTGTTAAGGAAGCTATTTTTTACTTGCGTCCAATAACTTATTTGGTTCTGCTGCTCTCTTGAGATGGCATTGCTCCTATTTGCTGCACAAAGCCAAGTGAGTCAATGGAGTCCCAAATCTCTTTGATTCGACCATCTATTATTTGAAACATATCAATTCCACGAACCTCAACACGATTGTTAGTCGCAGTCATTCCAAGAAAGTTTCCTCTATGCCTGCCTCTCAACGTGAAACGTGCGGCAGCCTTTCTTCCATCATTTACCTCATCTTCAACAATAAAAGTTAAATCCGGGAATGCAGTATGCAGTTCTAATACATACTGCATAAAATCTTCAATTCCCTGAATTATTTGCATACCGTGAAAGGTAACATCACGAGCGAGCAATTCACTTGCAGCAGCAACATTACCTCTGTTCAGAATATCTTGAAAATATTGCTGGATTAAAGATTGCTTTTCTTCATTCATAAGCCGTTCTGATGTATCTTTACTCAATTAGTCGACTAATATAGCTTCATGTGAATCAGCTGTAAAGCTAGATTTGATTCGCGTAGCTAGCCTTGCTATATTTAAGTTAATGCGGCGTTGTTAGAATCTTTTATTTTAATTTCTGCATTAACCAGTTCCAGTCCTTACTGGTATAACTATCCTGCTGGCTCATAACGAATTCCTCTTGACCTTTACCAATATATTCCTGAATTGTTTTCAGAACTGCTTCCCTTCCCTGCTCTGTTAAAGGCTCAGCCTCGTAATCTTCTACCGTTTCCTCTTGCTTTCCTGCCTTTGCAGGTTTGCTAGTTTTGGCTTTTCCCTCGATTGCAGCAGATTTACCGATAAGTCTACGACGGAGATGTTCAGTGAGAAAGGCTGGAACATTTGAGATTGATTTTGTTCGAGCTGCGGCAATCTCCAGCTCCATTGCCAGAAGTTCTGCTAGTTCATTTAATTTAGTTGCGTCGGATTTTTGTGGAGGCTTCCCTGACACTTTTTCAAACACTTTTGCTAAAGTCTCGATCATCTCGCCGAAAGGCTCATCATCATTGTTCTCAATGTCTTTAAAAGAAGTCTTAGCGTCCTTGTAACTGATTGATTCTAAAGATGCTTGAGTTAGGTTAGTTCGGTCAATTTCTGGTCTAACTGGTTCAACCAATTCTTGCCTAACTGAACTAACTGAACTAACTGGTCTAACTGGTCTATCTGAAGCCGTAAGATTTACTTCTTCTGGAGTGAATATTTCATAGATATTTCCACTCGCCTCACCAACAGCAGATGTTTTATTAATTAACCCTATTTGCTGAAGATACTTTAGCCCATTTTTAATCGTATTTAGTGAGCCAATTCCAGAGCCTTCTTGTATTTCACCATGAGTCTTTCTTACTGTCCTCATTGGATTGATACTCCCGCGAGAAGCTGTCCACAGATAATCATAAATCTGTTTAGATTTACCCTTGAACAAACCTTTAGCCATAACATGACGACCAATGGAGTTTGGTGTTTTAGTAAAGTCTCTTTCAGGCGAAGTGGGATGTTTTTTTATGGGACGGGGTAGTTCGGTTAGAGTAGTTGGTTCGCTTAGTCCGCTTAGTCCGCTTAGATTAGTTAGTTCGGTTAGTTCGGTTAGACCAGTTTTGATTAATTTTTCATCAGAAATGAACGTAGGTGAAGGGTTAGGTTCAATGGAAGGTTGTGCATTAGCCTTAGCTTTCAAGGCTTCAAGGGGATCTTCATAATCTCTACCAAAAGGATTTGGGACTTTCACCTGGGAGGTCATAAATGAATTATTGGAAACGTACTCTAAGTTGGATTGTAATTTACGCATTTAGCACCGCCTCTTGTACCATTGGCTCAACCCACTCAACTGGAATTTCTTCCACACCTTCTTTAGCTGCTGCTGCCCACAATATCTGACAAACGGTTAATACGTCACGGGGAACACCAGATGTACGATTGTAAATTGCCTGTAATGCTTCGTCGGTGAAGGGATTCAGAGAACCTGCCTTCAAACATCTAAATTCAATTACTCTTCGCATTTCGGCAGGTGATAATGGCGAAAGATTAGATGGTGCAAAAATTCGTGATCTAAGCGCTTTCTTTGAAGCATCAAGTAGTTTGTATTTCAGTTCGAGCTGTCCAGCCAATACGATTTGAACAAGCTTGTATTTTGGCGTTTCAAAATTCAGCATTACACGAATAAGTTCGAGCTGTTTACCAGTGAGACGTTGCGCTTCATCAATCAGTATTACTGCTGTTTTTCCTTCGGCATCGAGATTTGCTAAAAATTCCTTAAAAGCTGATTCTTGAGCTAGCATTCCTCGTCTGGGGGCAATTCCGTACTCGCCGCAAATAGCCTTTAACATCGCAAAATCTGACGGAAAGTTGGGGGTTAAAACAGAAGCCAGAGAAACTTCTTTGTTATTCGATAATTCGTTCCAAAGATGCCGAATAACAGTGCTTTTTCCGTGTCCAACGTCAGCCACGATTGTGGTAAGCCCCTGCCGATAATCTACAAGATGCATTACCTTATCAATCGTAGATTTGATTGAAGGAGTTATGTAAAGCATGTCTGGATCAGGGGAAGTAGAAAAGGGGGAAAATTTCATGACCGAAAATTAACTTATCTCAAGAGTGTTGTCAAGCTAGATTGATAGGGGGGTCTAAAAATTATTAGCGAAAGTTATGAATTTTCCTCATATCATGTAGATCGGGGGGGAGAAATTACATACAATTTAATACCAATTTCTAATAGAACCCAGAATAATCATCCTTATAGCTAAACTAAAAAAATATTTTTTTAACTCATTTTTCGTTAACTATCCTAGATACAACAATTAACTCAATAATATAGGTTTCATCTCGAAAGTTGAGGTGACGCCACCCTTCACTCGACTGTTTCATTTGTGGTATAATGTATTATGTGGGAAATTTTCTAACCTCTTCTACCTTAATCCATAAAAAAAGTCAGAGACCAAGTGGTTGAAATTACACATAAATAATTTATTTTAGGAGAACTTAAAAGTATGCGAAATGCCATACCTCAAACAGTCGAAAATGTCTTATACCCAAAACTCAAAGCAGTTGCTGTAGCCTATGTTTTAGGAGAACGTAGAATTTATAAAAGATACCAACGCGGGAAAAGAGGAGATGATCTAATTCCTGTGAAATATAGAAAAGATTACATTCCTCCAACTCCAAAACCTAAAAAAGTATCTAGGATAAGTAGGGAATTTACTGCTGGAGGCATTAAATATCAGAACGCCGCGGATGCTTGTCGGAAGCTAGGTGGTGTATCTTACAACACTTATAAAAGCCGTATCAGTAGAAAGTGGACAAAAGAAGAGGCATTGGAGATAGTTCCTAGAATTGATAAACGTACTATCAAACATTCATCGAAAGAGAGGAGCAGATCTAATTCTAGAAAACCGCTAATTGCCTTCGGAAGAGAATACAAAAACTATTCAGAATTGGAAAAGCAATTTGGGATCAAAAGCTATGTTCTCTGGCAAAGAGTCAACATTCTTGGCAAAACTCTAGAAGAAGCGATCTTAATGGATGGTAAAGGTAAGAAAATTAGGATTGAAGGCATTGAATACAATAGTAATGCTGCTTTTGCGAGGGCAATTGGCATCGATCCACATAACTTTTATCAACTTCGCAGAAAATATACTGTCGAACAGATCGCTGGAATTGAAGATCGCGTAACGGCTACTTCTGTTGTCCATAAAGGAAAGTACTACCCGAGTCAAACAGCACTAGCAGAATCCTATGGTCTAACAGCTAACGAGTATTATTACAGAATCCATACCTGTAGACTGAGCATGGATGAAGCTCTCAGTTTCCCACACAATTCTAGCGTTGTAGAATCAGTCTTCGGTAATGAGGGCAAACTTTATATAGCAGAAATTACTGATCATGCTGAAAATGAGGGTAAGGAGCTTTATAAGATCGGCGTAACACAGCATAACCTCAACAAAAGATATGAGGAATTTCCTTTTAACTGTGTAACTGTGCTTTGTAAGAAGGGTAATATTAGCCGTCTAAAAGAAGTCGAAAAGAAAATCAAGGATATTTATAAGGATAATATTTATGATGGATTCTCGGGTAACCATTTCGATGGGTTTACTGAGGTCTACCAATTAACTAAATCTGAGATTAATAAATTAAAACTTCTAATTAGATTTGATATTGTGGGTTTAACTCAGACAAAAGGAAGCCTTGATATGACGGTTGAGGCATAAATACCCCTACTATGAATAATTCATGGCGTTAAAGTATGGGTAGGGCAATAGACAGCCTACAAGAGCTTTTTATTTCTTTACCCTAGTCATACTACCTTTTGAGGGCAGAAAGCGATTGTAGAGGCAGTTAGGGGTCTATTTAGTGTCGAAATTAGACAGCCATCGTAATCGAATATAGCCCCTTGAAGCCGTTTAGTCATTAAGACCTTTGTACCCCTCCTATTCGAACCTCAAAACGGTTCTAGAGGCATTTCTGCGCAAGCAAAGAGGTATCTGGTCATTTTACCACTTGACAAGAGTCATAGTCCTGTAGTATAATGTAAACAATGGAAATTACGACAAGCCAAGTTAATTTATATTCGAATCTTCACCAATTTGCATTACTCCTCTATGTAGTAATGAGTGATTTCCGTTCCTCTTTTCATAATTCCAAAATATTCATAAAGTACAATAATTTCCAATCAATTAAGGAAATAATTGAATCTCCTGTTGAGATTGTTTTGCAGATACAGCCGATGTAGCTCTTAGACAATCTTAAGTTTTATCTGTCTAAGTACTTATCTGCAAAACAGCAGCAATGCCCTAGCCGTACATAAGTACAGCTAGTAAAGATGTGTTTTTATTCACATTTTAATCTCATGCTGCCAATCTGAAATAAATCTTAGGAGAAAATATATGGAAATAAATTTAATTGATTTAAAGTACCTTCTGGAAGTCTCTGGTATTGAGAAAAGAGGGGTGAAACCTATAAATGTAGCTAAAATAATGACAGCTTTGGAAACCGAGTTTTCGGCTCGACCAGACGGATTTGCTAAACATTTTGGAGATGCATCTGACCAGAGGGAATTGGGTGGCTCAGGCTGGAAAGTGATAGTGGGTATAGAGAGAGAAACCTTTAACTATGGATTTGCTAAAATCGGCTTTACCTACAATTCAGAGGAAGAGTACGAGCAGGTAAGAAACGGTAAAGACGAGTACAAGAATAAGTATTTTTACTGCCGAGTCAAAACTACCTATAAAAACAGAACCTTTTACTATAGAAATCACACTTTGGTCGATTCTGTAATAAAAGCCTACCGAGATCAACAAAACAATCTAGGCTTGGCACTAGCTGAATAATTTACGGATCTGTAAAGGCGTAGCTCTAACTACGCCTTTACACAGACTGAGGGAGAATTTGTGTCTATGAAAGCTGAAAAGGGCAAAAAACAGAATATTAAAACCAGTAATTTTGACAAGATGAGTAGCCTTATTAAGGATGTTACTAATCAGAATCTAAAATCTATTGTCATTCCGTTGGAGTTGATTGAATATGCAGGGGAAATACAGAAGGCTGCTTTCCTTGCCAGACTAATTTACCTATCGGACAAAGGAAGTAAACCAAACGGATTTATCTGGAAATCTTATCCTGAATGGAAAAAGGAAATAGGTTTGAGCCAATCCCAGGTTGAAAGAATAGTTGCAGATTTTCAAGGAAGGAATATTTTGGAAGCTAAAAAGATGATGGCAGCCAGTAAAAACAGTAATGCCAGCAACACCTGGCATTATAGGTTACTGATGAATAACTTCTCAACTGACTTCAAGAAATTTCTTCTGGTTCGAGCCGAAGAAAATTTAGGTCTCGAAGCGGAAGAAACTTCTAGTTCTATAACAGATAGCACTAACATAAATACTTTTGAAAACACTTCTCTCTATAAAGAACAATATGTAGAAAAAGACGTTATAGAAAAAATAGATTTAGATATAGATTCTGATTTACCTTATAACGGAGATTATTCTAATGATTTAGATGTTGTATCTGAAGAATATCCGTCCGCCGCGCCCGATGCCGCGTTCCTGTCGGCAGATTTTGAGCCGTTGCTGGAACATCAAATTTGGGCTGTCAACAGCTATCCTTACAAATCGCCTAAATTCATAACGGACAAATTTAAGTCTTACTTTACAACGGGCAAAGGAAAAGATGTCAAAAAAAGTGATGCTGAGTGGCAGTTATCGTGGCGTGGTTGGATTACAATGGAAAAATCATTCGGTGCTACTCAGTATTCTTTTGATGAGGAACATCTAGAAATAAGGAATGAGTTATTTCTAGATGTTTGTGATTTTGTGTGGGATTATAACAGACTTTTAGTGCCATATAAAGAAATTATTAAGGAATTTTGTAAGATAAGAAATTTTGATGAAAGCACTATCAAAGAATATCTTGATATGAATATAAGCATAAAGAATTTAGATTCGTATTTTGATTGTTATTTCAATTCTAAGGAATACGAAGTCAATGCTGAATATGCTGAAGAAGTTGATGATGCAATGTGTGAGTATATTTGGCACGATACTTCGGAAGAGTTACAACAAATGAAGGTTTATAGATTTATTCAATCAAAATTATTAGTTACAGAATCAGATTTAAGAAGAGAATTCCATTGGAGTATTGACCGCTCAATAAGTCATTTCTTAAGGGTTGGTATAAAGTTCGGATATTTGGAACAAGTAGGTGATTATTACCATGAAAAATTTAGGTGGATTACAAATGCCTATGATTACGGGGAAGCAGAAATATCCGAACGTATTGAAAGTATAAAAAACCTGTTATCCAAATTAGGCTTAAACAACTATTTAGGATCAGATGAAAGATCAAATATAGTTGAGCAAGAGTCTTATTAGCAGGATGAACTTTGTCACTTTCTCAGGCTGTATAAGAAAAGAGAAAGAGGAAATATCATTTTTCTCTGTAGTTACTAGATATATTTAACTAATTAACTTTTTTTTGTTGCGGTAATAAACATTAAACAAATATAACTATGCCTGTGCTAATGATTCTATAGAGAGTGAGATTGGTTGAGTAGAGTTGATAGGCGGAAAAGTTCTTCGGGTTTTAACAATTAAGCTGGTGCAGGAAAATCAAGCATAGGTTAAGCAAATAGCCTGATGGAAAGTCACATTAGAATGAAAAAGAGGCAGCTATTTTCCTTCTGTTAGACCTGTCTTAATCCAAATTATTTTACACAGGGTATGGACTAAGTGCTGAAATGTTTATACTTGTGTCACTGCTTGCCAATATTTCAATATTTCAAAACATACTTGTGTAGATATTCAAATTTCCCTCTTTAAAGCCCTATTCAGTAAACAGGCAGGGCAGAGTAGTCTCCTGAATTTAAAGCTGTCCTGGAGTTTTAAAAGGGTCAGAAATGGACTGCTACAGGCTACCAATGTAGAGATTTTACTCAGTGATTTTCAGAATAGAATAAACCCAGTATAGGGGTCTACAGAGAATTTTATTAGGTCTCACAGCTCAAGAGGCAATTTGGACAACTGAAATAATTGCCTTTTCTTATAATCTTGAATTAGCTATAGACATAACGACCTATTTTCGTCTGAGCAGTTATTGTCATTACACTTGGTTTTACTGCGGCAATCCGACGCGCCGGAGCAAATCCTGAAAGCGCGGGTCGTTGCGGAAAGAGTCAAAATTCGTCTTTTTGTTCAATTCGTTCAACATAACGGCATTATCCTGAATGGCTTTTCCAGCCATTTGAAAACTTGTTCTCTTCGAGTCCGGTTTTAGGACTGGCACACAATCATCTATTCACCCTACTGACGAGATCCTGAAACCGCGGATCGGGTCGCAGCCGCTCCAACTGCGGTTCTATCGCTATCCAGCTCATCCACGAACACTTTTCCCTGTAACCACGCTCTAACCATGCGATAGCCCGGTCATTGTCGGCGAGCGCGACGTATACGCTGGCAATGAGGACAGGATTGACGTATGTGTCAGCCGCCGATTTCAGCAGCTTGGTCAACAACGCCTCCGCCTCGCCGCGCTCGCCGGCTGACGCATAGGTGTATGCCAGCACAGCCTGAAGCTCAAGCCAATCCGGCGACAGTTTTTGACCTTCGCGCAACGCGGCAACTGCTTCGGCATAGTTTCCCTTATCCGCATAGACCAGACCAAGAATGAAGTAGCTATAAGAGTATGATGGATCGAGCTTGATGGTTTTGTGTAACTGCTCGATTGCCGCGTCGTGTTGATTTGCCAGATAGTATGCCCAGCCGAGTTCGGAATTGTTGACAAGCGAGAGAGGCTCAAGCTCGACGGCGGTCTTCATTTCACGAATGGCTTCGGCTTCCCTTCCCGAAAACTGCAAGCAATGGCTGTAAAAATGACGCGCGTTCCCGTATTTGGCATCTAAGCTGATAGCCTTGCGGTATTCCTCCTCTGCACCCTTAATGTCCCATTCGTAGAACATCTTGTATGACCCCAGGGAGGTGTAAGCCTCAGCCAGCGAATCGTCCAATGCGATTGCCTGTATCGCCGCGACCCGAGCCTGAGGCATGGCGTCCTGAGCGGAAATGTAGTCAACGCCGAGATTAACGTAGGAATCCGCTAAACCGGAGTATGCCAGGGCGTAGGTCGGGTCTTTCTGTATCGCGCGTTCGAAAAGCGGGATGCTTTTTTTCAGACTATCGAATGAAAACTTGTTCCACTCATACCGACCTTGGATATAAAGTTGGTAGGCTTCCGCATTCTTGGTAGATTTTTTTGCCAGTTTCTGATCGTCAGTGCCCGTAAGCCTGATTCTCAGTTTGCTCAAAACATCCCGGGCAACCTCGCTTTGCAGGGAAACAAGGTCGAAGGTTTTGCGTTGATATTGTTCCGCCCAAATTACTTTATCCTGCGATACGTCAACCAACTCCAAACTCAGCGTCAACCCGTCGCCGCGCTGGAAGACACGCCCATTTAAGATTGCGTGAACATTTAATTCTTTGGCAATCGTCTGCAAATCTGTGTCTTTGCCTTTGTAGCGAAACACCGATGAGCGCGGCTTGACATTCAGGTTCGACAGATTCGACAAACTGCTGATTAAAGTTTCAGTCATACCGTCTGACAAGTATTCGACATCAGCATTTCCGCTTTCGTTGACAAACGGCATTACAGCAATTGATTCAATTTGCGGTGTATTTGCAGAACGATTAGAGAGAAACCAATAACCCAAACCGATTGATGCAAAAAGCAAAACCATTAACCCGATAACAAAGCCGCTTTTATTGCGTTTGATTTCATTAGCAACATATTCGGCACTGGAGGTTGTGTGCGCTACGTCGCTTGTCGTTGCACCCAAGATTTGCGTTTTCGATTCTTCTCGATTTGGTTGGGCAGTTTGTTCTAATTTGTTTTGGAATTCCAAATTTTGCCTGGCATCTTTCAAATCAATCAACAAATCCTTTGCCGTTTGATACCGTTCTTCGCAGTCTTTCTTTAGCGTCTTGTTGATGATGCGTCCAACCTCTTGCGGAACTTCAGGAATCAGTTGTTGAATGGGCACAGGTTCTTTATTTAGGATTGAACCGATGACATCCATCGCATTCTCGCCCTCAAAGGGTGGTTTGGCTGAAAGCATTTCGTAAAGCACAACTCCGAAACTGAATATATCGCTTCGAGCATCAACTGGTTTTCCACGAGCTTGTTCAGGCGACATATAGGCGGCTGTTCCGATTATCATTCCCGGACTTGTTCCCACAGCTTTGATTGTCGTTGCTGCTTCTGCGTCAATTGACTCCGCCTTTTTCTCAGTCAGTTTGGCAATCCCGAAGTCGAGAATCTTCACTACTCCATCCGGGCGAATCATCACGTTTTCAGGTTTTATGTCTCGATGAACTATTCCCGCACGATGAGCAGCATCTAAAGCAGATGCAACTTGAATGGCAATCTCAAGAACTGACTTGAGATTCATCGACTCATTTCTTAAACGATTGTGCAGAGTTTCGCCTTCTATATATTCGGTTGCGATGAAGTGTGTGGAGTCTGTTTTGCCAATTTCGTGAATAGTGATGATATTCGGGTGATTAAGTGCAGAGGCAGATTTCGCTTCTTGAACAAATCGGCGCATCCGTTCCGTGTCATTTGCCAAATCTTCGGGCAAGACTTTCAAAGCAACAAGACGTTCCAGTTCTGTATCCTCGGCAAGGAATACTTCTCCCATGCCGCCTTTTCCGATTGCGGAACGGATTTTGTAACGTCCAATTTGTTCGCCTGTTGAAATCATTGCTGAAGTGAGCAAATTCTAGCACGAGTCCACAGTTTATTAAATTATTTTCTGATTTGTGGGTTTAGGTAGGTTCTATTTGAGATAGAGGGGTGGAATTGGAAATAAGGAAAGTCAGTGAGTAAAAATGCTCGTGCCAGGCAAAGTTAGCCAAAAGGGAAATTACTTGTTTAACAGTGTTAGGCACGAATACAGACAAGCTAAATAATGTTGACCCAAATTCAATGCCGACCCGTCAATCGCTTCTTGTCCACGCTTGTTGCTAACGTGAACATTATACACCGAACACTTTTGTTTGTATCACATCTGTTCGGCGGCGGTTGGATAGCCAAGCAAATATGTCACCGGAAGCGGCGCACGTTCGGCTCGCTGCTCGCCAATCTCCCATTGGTATTGCGTCCCGGATGACAACTCTGCCGTTAACGCTCTTAGCTCTGTCGGATTATAGGTGCGTAAGCAAGACACGATTCCATCAAACAATACAACAAAAGGAACTACTGGAACAACATAAGTCCACAGCAAGCGTGAAGGGCGAAACGGACGAATGAACGGCGTAAAAATCAGCACGAGCAACGGCGTTAAGAACATCAGTAAAATGGCTAAAGCCGAGCGGTGTGTTGCCTCAAACACTCCGATACCTTGACGCTTTTCAACAGCATCGCTCAAAATGGCGTGTGCTTGTGCCGGAGAAAAGTGGTGAAAAGACGCAAAGAGCGTGCGAAATCCAACTACATCGTCTGGAACATCAGTGGCATCAACGGATTCGGCAATAAACTCAAGTGCGCCGTTTGATAAAAAACCTGCACGCTGAAACGCCTGCACATTGGGAAACTTATCGGTCAGCAAAACTCTCATCGAACCTGACTGCTGCAAAGCCGGATAGAGAGAAAGCCATGGTCCCGCACCGCCGGAGCAAAGGTCAACGATTCGGCGGGCGTTTGTCTGCTCAAATGCGCGTTCGAGTTGCGGAACAATCGGCGCATACGGCTGTGTGTGATAAGTCATAAATTGCAGATAATCGGTGAGCGCATCTCGCACACTATTTGGCAACCAAGTTTGGTCTTCAATCTCAATAAGTTGAAACCGTTTCACACAATCTCCTGTTGAAATTCTCGAAATATAATCGTTAAACGAAGCCGCCGAACGGCGGAATTGAGCGGGCGCGGGCGAACGACATCCAACCTGCGAGGAACAGCGCAACTTCAGAAGCACGCTATCCCGCGCTCCGCTCCAATAACCTGTTCGGCTGACCCCGATAAGTCATGTCCACTTCGGAGGAAATACACTATGCCGTTGAAGTAACTATTGACAGAAGCAATCAACGTACACGCACAACTTCTTCAAGCTGTAGCTTGCTCCGTTTTTGGTTGTTCAATTGAAGC
>MWVT01000114.1_pt1 | contig 15537 bp, 15 predicted proteins | sample 1047201 | NCBI WGS metagenome assembly MWVT01 (sample SAMN06349988, study PRJNA376086) | soil metagenome | isolation source: TG5-1 sample Antarctic (ecotone) soil | place: Antarctica | collected 2015-01-13 | reverse complement strand
TCGCTACCGTAACGGACAAAATCAGCGACCGAACTCTCAAGAAACGGACGCCATATGGTTGGTTTATCGGCTTCGCCCTCGCCTTCATGGTTGCTCAATCGCTTTTGTTCACGGTTGTTTATTTGGTAATCACCGGTATCGGAATTTGGGGAAATAATCAGCCGGTCGGTTGGGCATTCGACATTATTAACTTTGTTTGGTGGATTGGTATCGGGCACGCGGGGACGTTGATTTCCGCCATTCTTTTATTAATGAACCAAAAGTGGCGAACGTCGATCAACCGTTTCGCAGAAGCGATGACGCTGTTTGCCGTCGCTTGCGCGGGACTTTTTCCGCTACTCCATACGGGGCGTCCGTGGCTCGCATACTGGCTTTTCCCGTATCCGAACACAATGGGAATGTGGCCTCAATTTCGAAGTCCCTTGATGTGGGACGTTTTTGCGGTTTCGACTTACGCAACAGTTTCACTTCTATTTTGGTATGTCGGTTTGATTCCAGATATTGCAACCTTACGCGACCGTGCCAAAAACAAATACTTCAAGACCGTTTACGGCTTGCTTTCGATGGGTTGGCGCGGTTCTGCAAAGCACTGGCACCGGTACGAAATCGCGTATTTATTGTTAGCGGGTCTTTCAACGCCGCTCGTCCTTTCGGTTCACTCAATCGTTAGTTTCGACTTTTCGGTGGCACAGCTTCCGGGTTGGCACGCGACAATTTTTCCTCCTTATTTTGTTGCCGGAGCTATCTTTGCCGGTTTTGCGATGGTTCTGATTTTATGTATACCTCTGCGGCACTGGTATGGAATGGAAGATTTTATTACCAAAACCCATCTTATCTTTATGGGTAAGGTGATGCTCGCAACCGGTTTGATTGTCGTCTATGGCTACGCGATGGAAGGCTTTTTCGGATGGTATAGCGCGAATGAGTTCGAAGTTTTTATGATTTACAACCGCGTCTGGGGAGGTCCGTACTGGTGGTTTTACTGGCTCTTGATTTTGTGTAACGGTCTGTCGATTCAACTTCTCTGGTTCAAGAGATTTAGGGAAAGCGAGTTCTGGCTGTTTTTTATTTCAATCATTGTCAGTATCGGTATGTGGCTTGAGCGTTTCGTGATTATTGTGACCAGTCTGCACAGAGATTTTCTGCCGTCTTCGTGGGCGATGTATTCACCGACGGTTTTTGATTGGTCAATGTTTATCGGGACACTCGGATTTTTCTTTACCTTGCTGTTTTTATTCGTCAGGTTTTTGCCTGTAATTTCAATTTTTGAGGTCAGAACGCTGCTGCCCGAGGCGCAAGTCGCGCACGGACACCACGGGGCGCACGACGAATTAAACGAGCGCCCGAATGCCTTTAACGAATCGATAAATGATGCACAGGGAGCGGAAGAAAGATAGACTTTGTAAATTAAATTTGCAATCAACCGAGTTGTCCGCCGCCAATTAAAAAGGCAGTTCACCCGTGCCAAACGGTCTGCCGGCAACAGCGGTTGATTGCAGAGTAAAAAAAGTTATGAACGATAATATTTACGGATACTTAGCCGAGTTTGATACGCCGACTCAACTAGTCGAGGCAGCGCGCAAGGTGCGCCTCGCAGGCTACACGAAAACCGACGCTTTTTCGCCGTTTCCGATTCACGAAATTGACGAAGCGCTCGGCATCAAGCGAAGCATATTACCTTTTTTAGTGTTCGCCGGCGGTGTGACGGGTCTTTTGACGGGAATTATTTTGCAATGGTACGTGCACGTTTATGATTATCCGATTATCGTCGGCGGTCGTCCGTATTTCAGTTTGCCCTCGTTTATTCCGCCGGCGTATGAATTGACGATTTTGTTCGCTTCATTCACTGCGGTTTTTGGAATGATTTTGTTAAACGGACTGCCAAAACCGTACCATCCGGTGTTCAATGTGCCGCGTTTTGCGCTTGCCACCCGAGAAAAATTTTTTTTATTGATTGAAAGGCGAGACCCGAAATTTGATTTCGAGGAAACAAGAAGTTTTATGCAGAGTTTGAACGCGCAGGAGGTCTTTGATGTTGACGAATAATAATCAGTCATCAGTCATCAGTCATCAGTCATCAGGATTCTGGAAATTCAAGTGTTTCTGTTTACTGTTAACTGTTAACTGTTCACTGTTTATCGGTTGTCGCTACGATATGCAGGATCAGCCGCGTTATAAAGCTCTCAAGAAAAGCGATTTTTTCAGTGACGGGCGAGCGATGAGAGATTTGCCCGAAGGCACTGTTTCGCGTGGTAATTTACGCGAAAATAAAGCGTTTTATACTGGCAAAAAGGAAAATGCGGGAGCAGCTTCCGCACCTGCCGCGGCTGTCGCGCCTACAATGGATGCTTCAGGCAATACGGTCGTGACGAGCTTTCCCGATGATATCGAAGAATTTCCCGTTCCCGTATCAAAAGAATTGGTTGACCGAGGAGAACAGCGTTACAGAGTTTTCTGCATAGTCTGCCACGGTCCGGTCGGCAGCGGCGACGGAATGGTTGTGCGTCGCGGTTATCCGAAACCTTCGACTTATCACGACGACCGTTTGCGAAACGCGCCCGTCGGACATTTTTATGATGTTATCACCAACGGCTGGGGCAAAATGAACGGATACGCCGCGCAAATTCCGCCGGCAGACCGCTGGGCAATCGTTGCTTATATCCGAACTTTGCAAATCAGTCAGAATCCGAATGGAAATATGTCTTTGCCGACGACCGGTGTAAATACAGGACAAGCGACGAGTGCGACGAGTGCGACGACTCAAACAACTACTGTTCCGCCAACAACCGGGCATTAAGGAGAAATAAGGTAAATGATTAGGAATGCAAATTTTGAAGCTCCCGAAGACCTCGCCCGCTGGCGGACATTAGCTCTCGGTATCGGCGGGATCGCGTCGGTGATATGGCTGGTCGGATGCTTTTTCAACACCGAACAAGCGTTGCGTTCGTGGCTTCTTGGCTTTATTTTCTGGGGCGGCATCGGCATCGGTAGTCTGGGTGTTCTGATTTTGCAGTATTTAACCGGCGGCGCATGGGGCGTGGTTATTCGCCGCATTGTCGAAGCCGGCTCGCGTACTCTGCCCGTTATTTTTGTTTTGTTTCTGCCGATTATGCTTGGCGTAACGCACCTTTATGAGTGGACGCATCTGGCTGACGATAAAATTATTCAACATCGCCAACCGTATTTGAGTGTCGGCTGGTGGATTTTCCGCACCTGCCTATATTTTGTTTTGTGGGGCGTGATGGTTCATCTGCTCAACAAATGGTCTTTGCAGCAAGACCAGACCAATGACCCTCAAGTCGCTCTCAAACTTTCGCAAGATGCGTCAAAGTTTTCCGGTCCGACAATGGTTTTCTATGTTTTTGTCGTTACTTTTGCGTCTATTGATTGGGTTATGACGCTTGACCCGCACTGGTATTCGACGATGTGGGGATTTCTTTTTGTCGCCGGTTGGGGCTTAAGTTGTTTTTGTTTTGTTGTGGCGATTTTAGCGCTTTTGTCTGACAAAGAGCCGATGAACCGTATCCTGGGCAAAAGACATTTTCAAGATATCGGCAAATTAATGCTCGCGCTGGTAATGGTTTGGGCATATTTTAATTTTTCGCAATTTTTGATTATCTGGTCGGGAAATCTGCCGGAAGAAACGACGTGGTATCTGACCCGGATGAAGGGAATTTGGGGCGTAATCGGAGTGCTTTTGATTTTGTTTCATTTTGCCTTTCCGTTTTTAGTTTTGCTTTCGCGCGACGTTAAACGCAACGCGAAATGGCTGGCGCTGCTGGCAATTTTCATTTTGTTACTACGGCTGATTGATATGTTTTATATGATTGGTCCGAGTCCGATGATTGGGATGCACGGACAGGAAATGGAATTTCATATAAGTTGGATGGATTTTGTCGCGCCAATTGCCGTCGGCGGAATTTGGCTTTGGTATTTTTTCGGCGAGTTGGCAAAGCGTCCGCTCGTTCCGATTAACGAGCCATTTTTGCCTGACGCAATCAAACACGGAATTGAACATTAAACGATTAGCAATTTCAAATTTCTAATCACAAGTATTGAAGCGTTGTACAAATTTCTGATTGATAAATAATATTATGGCAAAGCACGAGAAAAAATTTGTAGATTTTGATAAACCATACGAAACAAACACCATCGGACTGCGCGGAGTTATTTATTTCTCGGTTGGCTTGTTTTTGTTGGTTGTTGTAACTTTCGGTCTGATGTGGTTTTTGGAAAACGTAATGGAAGATGGGGCTCTGGAAGCTGACAATCAAAACGAGCGACCGATGCAGATGAGCGCTCGAGAAAATCTTCCGCCCGAACCTCGCCTCCAGGGAGCGCCCGGTTTTGCGGTTGAAAGCGAGCGGGGTCAAGTGAATCTGGAACTGGCAGCGCCGCAGTCGGAATACCGCGAGCTTGAAAGACAATGGACGAAACTTTGGGAAGAAGGTCAAAAAGATTCCAAAACGGGAACAGTTGTTACTTTGCCGATTGAAGAAGCTAAAGAAAAGTTTTTGCAGTCGAACGCAAAAGCAAACAACAGCGAAGAAGGGCAAAATATTTTAAAGGAATCACGCTCGATTGTTTCAGATTCGAGCGCGGGAAGAACCGCTTCGGTTGTCAGAAGATAAAGAAAAAAGATTAATTTTTAATTGATTACAGGCAGTTTAAACGTTTTGAATTTCATCAAAATATGACAAGGATTTTATGATTAAAAGTTCAGATTTTTCAGCAGTTTTGAAACTGACGCTTTTGTTGAGTTTGTTCGTTTTGGTAACGCAGACGAGTAGTTTTGCACAGAAAAGAGAGCATTATAATTCTCCGCTCTACTCGCCGAAAACTTATGACCCGACGCAAACAGGTGTGAGCAACGGCTTGCCTTCGGGTTTGCAAAAAGTCGGCATCGAACAAAAGTTAAATGAGCAGTTGCCGCTCGGCGCTCAGTTCAAGGATGAAAATGGTAACACGGTTAATCTCAACGATTATTTCAATCAGGGTAAGCCGGTCGTTCTGGCGCTGGTTTATTATGAATGTCCGATGCTCTGCAACGAGGTTTTAAACGGTTTGACCGGTTCGTTAAAAGGAATTTCGTTCGATACGGGAAAGGATTTTGATGTGGTCGCGATTAGTTTTGACGCGCGTGAAAATGATAAACCGAATCTTGCCAAAAATAAAAGGGAAAGCTATCTGGCAAGATACGGACGTCTTGGAACGGAAAAAGGCTGGCACTTTCTGACCGGAACGCAAGGTGAAATCGACAAAGTTACAGATGCCGTCGGTTTTAGATACGAGTTTGACAAGCAAACCGATCAGTTCGCGCACGCCGGCGGAATCATGGTTCTCACGCCCGAAGGCAAAGTTTCAAGGTATCTCTACGGAATTGATTATGCGCCGAAGGATTTAAAATTTAGCTTGATGGAGTCGGCTGAAAGTAAAATCGGAAATCCGGTTGAAAAACTGTTTCTTTACTGCTATCACTACGACCCTTCAACGGGGAAGTACGGCTTGGCAATTTTAAGTTTTCTGCGTCTTTTGTCAATCGCTACCATACTCGGTTTGGGCGTTATGTTCGTTGTGTTTTGGCGGTATAACAAAAATAAGTCGGCAGGTTTGAAATAGACTGGCAAATGCTGATTCCGCATTCCGGTATTTTGGAATCTGAAATATAAAATTTATAAAAGATTATGCAAGAGAATTCGTGGGTTCCATTATTTCCCGAACAAGCCTCCACTTTTGCGTGGCAGGTCGACGCACTGTATTTTTATTTGATTGCCATTAGCGCGTTTTTCACCATTGGAATTGTGGCGGCAATTATTTTCTTCGTCCTTAAATATCGTGAAAAAGAAAAATACGCGACCGGTGCGGAAATTCACGGTTCGATCGGACTTGAAACCGCCTGGTCAATTATTCCATTCGTTATTTCAATGACGATTTTTCTCGGCGGCGCGCTTGTTTACTACAACCAATATCGTCCGCCGGCAGACACAATGGAAATTTATGTGGTCGGCAAACAGTGGATGTGGAAATTGCAGCACACCACGGGTCAGCGCGAAATAAACGAATTACACATACCGGTCAATCGCAAAGTTAAGCTCACGATGACAACCGAAGACGTTTTACACGATTTTTTCGTTCCGGCTTTTCGGACAAAAATGGACGTTATTCCCGGGCGCTATACGACACTCTGGTTTGAAGCGACAAAGCCGGGTAAATATCATCTTTTCTGCGCTGAATACTGCGGCTTAAATCATTCGGGGATGGGTGGTTATGTTTATGTCATGGAGCAGCGTGATTTTGATAATTGGTTGAGCGGAACTGTGTCGGGGCAAACGCCGGTCGAAGCCGGAAAAGAGCTTTTTGAAACAAAGCTCGGCTGCGCTTCGTGTCATCAGCAAAATGACCAGGGCAGAGGTCCCACGCTGACGGGAATTCACGGCAAAGAACAGAAATTGACCACCGGACAATCCGTCCTCGCCGATGATGAGTATATCCGCAATTCGATTCTGAATCCGACCGGGCAGATTGTTGAAGGGTATCAGCCGATAATGCCGACCTTTAAGGGGCAGGTAACGGAAGAACAACTCGTTTCGCTCGTCGCTTATATAAAATCCTTGGGCGGAAATGCTGGGGGCGGAGTTAATGCGGCAACCGGCGCCGGCGCGGCAACCGGGAATACATCAAGCGGAGGCAGGATGAATAACGCTTCAAACTCGACAAACACAATCGCGCCGCGAGCCGACAGGGGTGATTCAAACAGTCAGGGAAGCAATCCGAACGCCCCGCGAAATCAACCGGAAACGACAAGTCCGGCAAAGAGGGACAGATAGAGATAAAGGTGGTAAGAGAGTTATGCAAAATATAGATGCAATAAATGTTGGAAATATTAGACCTGACCCGAAGGACAATTATTTAACAAACGGTTTTAGTTTGCGTTCCTGGCTTTTGACCAAAGACCACAAGCGGATTGCGATTCTGTATTTATTATCGGTTTCCGTATTCTTTATGCTCGGCGGCATTTACGCTTCTCTGATTCGTCTTGAATTACTTACGCCGCAGAGCGATCTTCTCGAATCCGGAACTTATAATCGAGTCTTTACGCAGCACGGAATCATTATGGTTTTTTTCTTTTTGATTCCGGCAATTCCGGCGATTCTCGGAAATTTCCTGATTCCGCTGATGATTGGCGCCAAGGATTTGGCGTTTCCGCGCATCAATCTCCTGAGCTGGTATATTTACATTGTCGGTGGAGCGTTAACCATTTGGGCTTTGCTGCAAGGCGGCGTTGATACGGGTTGGACTTTTTATACGCCGTACAGCACGACGTTTTCTAACAGTTATGTGATGGCGGTCGGTCTGGGCATTTTTATCAACGGCTTTTCGTCTATTCTGACCGGCTTAAACTTTATCGTCACCATTCACACAATGCGCGCGCCGGGTATGACCTGGTTCAGGATGCCTTTGTTTGTCTGGGCGCATTACGCAACGAGTCTGGTGATGATTTTAGGAACGCCGGTGATTGCCATCACGGTTCTGCTGCTTGCTCTGGAGCGAGTTGCCCGAATCGGAATTTTTGACCCGGCAATCGGCGGCGACCCGATTTTGTTTCAACATCTTTTCTGGTTTTATTCACACCCGGCGGTTTATATTATGATTTTGCCAGGAATGGGCGTTATCTCAGAACTGATTTCCAACTTTTCGCGTAAGAAGATTTTCGGCTACGAGTTTATCGCTTTTTCTTCGATTGCGATTGCTGTTTTCGGGTTTCTCGTTTGGGGACATCATATGTTTGTCAGCGGTCAATCAATCTACGCCGGTTTGGTTTTCTCGTTTCTTTCGATGGTGGTGGCGATTCCGTCAGCGATTAAGGTTTTTAATTGGACGGCGACTCTTTATAAAGGTCAAATCTCTTATGATACGCCGATGCTTTACGGTTTATTTTTCATCGGGTTGTTTTTAATCGGCGGCTTGACCGGTTTATTTTTAGGCGCGATGGGACTTACAGTCCACTTAACGGATACCTATTTTATCGTCGCGCACTTTCATTATGTAATGGTTGGCGGGCAGGTTTTGGCATACCTCGGCGGTTTGCATTACTGGTGGTCGAAGATGACGGGCAAACTGTATTCGGAGTTCTGGAGTAAAATTGCCGCGATAATAGTTTTCGTCGGATTCAACCTGACGTTTTTCCCGCAGTTTATCTTAGGTTATTTGGGAATGCCGCGCCGCTATGCGTCCTACCCCGAAGAATTACAGGTTTTAAATATCTTCTCGACGGCGGGCGCCTCTATTCTCGCGATCGGGTTATTTATACCGTTAGTATATTTTATCCATTCAATCTTTTTCGGTAAAACAGCGCCGTCTAATCCGTGGGTTTTGCCCGGACTCGAATGGCGCACGACATCGCCGCCGCCGACTGAAAATTTTCACGAAACACCGATTGTTTTTTGGGAAGCCTACGAATTCGGTGAAGAAAGCGGTTTGGATTTGGAAGACGCAAGAACCAAGTATATTGCTCCGGCGGCATAGTAAATAATTAATTTCAAAATAGGAATTAACACAATTGAGAAAAAATTAATTCGTAGTTTTTAATTCGTAATTGGAATTCAAAAAATATGGCGACACACTTCGAGACACACGACGAACATTATCACGCGCCCGGTCTTCAACATCATTTTGAAGATATGAAACAGCAGCAGGAATCCGATTCAATCGGAATGTGGCTTTTTCTCGTCCAGGAAATTATGTTTTTCGGCGGACTTTTTACCGTTTATCTGGTTTTTCGTTCGCAATATCCGATGGCTTTTGCTGCCGGAAGTAATCATTTAAATTGGTGGCTCGGCGCGGCGAATACGCTGGTGCTGATCGTCAGCAGTTTGACAATGGCTCTGGCGGTTCATTACGCCCAGCTTGGAAAACGAAATCTGCAGGTCATCTTAATTATCCTGACAATGATTTTCGGCGCCACATTTTTGGGCGTCAAGGCTGTCGAATACACTGATAAATTTAACGAAGGTATTGTACCGGTGTCGGGTTTGAACTTGAAAACAGAAAAATCCCATGAAAAAATTCGCTCGCCGAGAGAGCTCAATTCTCAAACAGGAAGGGATGACCCGAGAGAATCTCTCAGAATTCCCGTCGGTGAAAATGATGAGCATGCTGAGCATCAATACGTCAACCAGCGCGGTGAATTTCAGTGGACGGATACATCTCTGGCACATAAGGCGCAGGAAGAAGGTTACTTAACCGAGAGCGAAAAAATCGGTTATTTTGCTAACGGTGAGTTAAATCAAGATAAATTTCGGGATAAGGTACGAATCTTTTTCTGGATTTATTTTGCGATGACCGGCTTGCACGCGCTCCATATGATTATCGGTTTGGCGGTTATGTCGTGGCTTCTATGGAAGGCGTGGCGCGGAAGTTATACCGGAGAATTTTATGCGCCGGTTGAAATGGCTGGGCTTTACTGGCACTTTGTTGATATTGTGTGGATTTTTCTTTTCCCATTGCTTTATCTTTTGGGAAGACACTTTGGCGGAGGACATTAAAAAATGGATGATAAAGACGTGAGACATCATTCGGATCAAAACTCAGAACACCACTCAGACGATGAACACCATATTGTTGCGATACCTTTGTACCTGATGGTTTTCGGGGTGCTGGTGGTCGGAACAATTTTGACGGTTGCCGTCGCCTTTATCGATCTTGACCATATTTTCCCTGGTGCAAATACTTTGGTGGCATTATCAATCGCTTTTTTCAAAATGGTTTGCGTCGGTTTGATTTTTATGCACATACGCTGGAGTTCGCGCCTCATCTGGCTGATGGCAATTGCCGGGTTTTTCTGGCTGGCAATTATGTTCGCCTTTACGATGCAGGATTACCTAACGCGCTCGACCGGCAATTTTACCGGATAATTTTAAAAAGGCGGCGAACATCTTTAAACGCGGAGTGAAAAGCACAAATGCTTTAGCTGCCGCGTCTTTTAGTTATTAGGATAAACTGTTTTGTCGTGATATTATTTCGGTTTTGTAATTATATTTAACGTTACATGACTATTATTTTGAGAGTATTTCTAAGACAACAAGCATATCTTTTCAAACATCACACACCGATGATGTTAAATCAAAGAACTTTATCGAAATTATCCGTATTTTTCATTGTTTTATTAGTATTGAGTTCCGGCGGTTGCGGCGTTTTTAGTCCGAAGACAAAAGAGCGAACCGTCACTTTATTAAAAGCCGAATCCGCGTCGCAAGCTTCTCTGCTGGAAACAGTCAGCCGTTTTTCAAAAGTTAATTCAATGCGGGCGAAAATGGATTTGAAATTTGAAGACAATTCATTTGCCGAAATCGGTATTGCCGAAAAATATAAAACGGCGGATGGCGAAGTCGTCGTTCAGCGTCCGGCAAATATCTTGTTAAAAGTTCAAGTCCCGATTATCAAAACGGATGTCGCACAGATGTCTTCAAACGGCGAGAAGTTTCGCGTGGCAATTCTCGAAGACGGCGGAAGCGGAAAATATAAAAAATTCGTTATCGGCACCAATACCGCGGATTATTCGGCTTTGCAGGAAGAAGTTCAAAATATGGACCTTGATAACGGCAAAGAATTGAAGAAGAATGTCAATGCTTTTTCAAATCTTCGCCCGCAGCATTTTACCGACGCAATGCTGATGCGTCCCATTGACACCGCAAATTTTTCTTACGTTCAGAGCGCCACACTGCAAGAGGAATTCATTACCGAGACCGGCAAAAAAACACCGTCGGCGAGAGTTTTGCGAAGCTATTATTTCTTGGATGAACTTCGCAAAAATGAAGACGGAAGTTTGAGTGTTTCCAGACGTTTCTGGTTCGACAGAGTCGGCTCGATACGGCTGGCACGACAACAGATTTTTGATGACAAAGGCGAAATTGAATCGGATATTATTTACGGCAAAGAAGGAAATTTAACCGACACCGGAGAATATAATAATTTGCCTCTGCGGGTTGAAGTAATGCGCCCGAAAGAAAAATACAAAATGAGCCTGACTTATCAATCACCGGAAAGCGTCTCGATCGGCAAAACTTATAACCCGGAAGTTTTTGTCCTTGAAAACAGCTGGAATTTGCCGGAAGTTGATTTGGATAAAAAAGTAAACGCCACACAATCAACGGTTAAGAAGTAATAAAATTGATAACTGCTGACTGTTGACTGCTGACTGTAAATGATTTTACAAACCGAGAATTTAGCTAAAATTTACAAAATCGGAGATGTGGAAACTCATGCCTTGCGCGGAGTTTCGCTCGGTATTGAACAAGGTGAATTTGTAGCGATAATGGGACAATCGGGCTGCGGCAAATCCACGCTTCTTCATCTTTTGGGCGGACTTCTTTCACCGACGAGCGGGAAAATTATCGTTGACGGCGAAGATTTATCAAAAGTTTCCGACGCGCAGCGCACCGACATCCGCCGCCGCAAAATCGGATTTGTATTTCAAAGATTTAATCTTTTTCCGACTTTAACAGCCGACGGAAATCTTCGTCTGGCAGAAAGAATTCATTCGGGCAACGGCGGAAATGCCGGACGGCGAAAAGAAGTTTTGAGCCTTCTCAAATTAGAAAATAAAATTAACAATAAACCGCTCGAGCTGTCCGGCGGCGAACAGCAGAGAGTCGCGCTGGCGCGAGCCGTGATTAATAATCCGGCAATTATTCTAGCTGACGAGCCGACCGGTAATCTGGATAGTGAAAATTCCCTGATTGTGCTCGAAATGTTTCGTGAACTTAACCGGCGATTTAATCAAACTATTATTATGATTACGCATAATCCGGAAGCCGCTCGAAACTGTAATCGTATTATTCAAATGCGTGACGGGAGAATAATGGAAAACGAGTAATAAGAAATAGAAAATGGTAAGATAGCGACAAATCGCTACCGGCTATGCTAAAAGACATCATACTTTGGAGATACGAACGCGCCAGTCCGCAGTGGGATGTTCTTTGTCTTTTGTGTTTAGCTTTTATTTTCCTCACACCGAAAGCCTGGTTTGAAAAGCGTGAAAAACTTGCAACTCAAACCGCGCGTCTCATCGTCAAAGCCCAGGATTTCTCGCCTGATAAAAGTAATATGGAAAGGCAAATAAGAGAATTAAGTGGCAACGAGAATGCCGAAATCCTTGAATGGCGCGAGACAAAAAATGCTAATGGTGATATTTTTTATGAAGTTGATATTCGCTAATTTCAGAAGTTAGATTTTTTAAAAGATTACTTTCAAGCATCTAAAATCTAACCTCTCACATCTTTTTATCTAGGAGTTATATATTATGAAATCATTTTTTAGATTCAGTTTTGCAACAATTATTTTGACATTATTTTCAGGCGTATTTACTGTTACTGAAACGCGGGCGTCGAATCCTTTGCCCGAAATATTAAATCGTATGGAAGTAAATCGAAATGCGATGAAAACGCTTCGATCCAAGGTTACGATGGTCAAATACAATGCCCAGCTGAAAGAATCGGACACGAATCAAGGAACTTCTATTTTTATGCCGACAAAGGGACGCGATGCGCTGGTCAGAATTGATTGGACAAAACCGGTCGAAGAAACTCTGGCGGTGGTGAATGGCAAATATGTGTTTTATCGTCCGCGTCTGAAACAGGCAATTGTAGGGAATGCCAAAGATGCGAAAGGCAATGGTAAAGCGAACGGTGCGTTGTCGTTCATGAATATGTCGAAAGACCAGCTCAAAGCAAATTACACGATTAAATATCTCGGACAGGAAAAAGTAAGCGGGGATGTGCCGACGTGGCGACTTGAACTTACACCGAAAAAAGCGACAAGTTTTAAAATGGCGGAACTTTGGGTTGACGGAAACGGAATGCCGATTCAGGCGAAAGTCGTTGAAAGCAATAATGATACAACTACTGTCTTGCTTTCCGACTTTGAGAAAAATGCCAAGATAAACCTCTCGCAATTCGAGGTAAAACTGCCGAAAGACACAAAGATTGTCAAAGGATAAGCGTTTCGTTACTGAAGATTTTTGTAAAGGCTTTGGCTTAAATTAGGTCAGAGCCTTTTGCTTATATTTGAAAAGAGACGTATTAAAAACTATAATTTTACGTTTGAATTAATCGAAAAGGTAAAGACAAATGGAATTAACTATCAGTGATGAAAAAACGAAAGAATTGCTAACTGAAGTTTTAGTTGAAATGATAAAAGAAAAACGAGAACTTTTTCAAGAGATTGTTTTAGAGGCGATAAAAGAAGTAGGCTTGGCAAATGCTATCACCGAAGGCAGACAAGACAAATTTGTCAGTGAAGCAGAAATAATAAGCGGTTTTTCCCATAAATAAATTATGCCAAAGGCAAGCAGTTTCAGTCGGTTTACGCGCGGAGTTCGCCACACGGTGCGCGCGTTTGCTTCGACAAAACATCCGGTTCTGGTGCACATCGTCCCGATGCGGCGGTGCAATCTGGCTTGTACTTACTGCAATGAATACGACAAAACTAGCGAGCCCGTTGCGATTGAAGTGATGCTGAAACGGATTGATAAACTTGCCGAATTTGGTTCATCGGTAATCACTATCTCCGGCGGCGAGCCGATGATGCACCCGGAAATTTATGATATTATCGCCCGCATACGCCATCATGGAATGATTGCTGGTCTGATTTCCAACGGCTATTATTTTCAACCGGAAAAAGTAAAAAATTTAAACGAAGTCGGTCTCGATTATCTGCAAATCTCGATTGATAACGTCAACCCAGACGACGTTTCCAAAAAGAGTTTGAAAGTTCTTGACGGTAAATTAAAAAATTTAGCTGAACACGCGGAATTTAAGGTCAATATCAACTCGGTGGTCGGCGGCGGCGTGGCAAATCCAGAAGAAGCGTTAATTATTGCCAATCGCGCCGTTGAACTCGGTTTCTCTTCAACCGTTGGAGTAATCCACGACGGCGATGGTTTAATCAAAGGTTTAACGCCAAGAGAAAAGGAAGTTTATAAAGAAATCAAAGCCAAAGGCACGCGAAGTTACGCGCGTTGGAACTGGTTTCAGGACAATCTTATTGACGGTAAAGAATACGAATGGCGTTGTCGAGCGGGTGCGAGATATTTATATGTTGACGAAGCAGGAATCGTTAGTTGGTGTTCGCAGCAGCGCGGAACGCCCGGGATTCCGCTACTCGAATACACACATGAAGATATGCGGCGCGAATATATGACGGAAAAATGGTGCGCTCCCACCTGCACGATTCAATGCGTTCACCAGGTCGGACACCTCGATGCCTGGCGCGACCCGCAAATTTCCATCGGTGATTACAATAATCGTCACGGTAAGGGTTTGAAAAAAGAAACTGTCGCTCAGGTTTTGAGCGCAGAATAACTTTCACGGATTTGTTTCAAAATTTTTAACTTAACCATCCGCCAAAAGTCTGTACTAGCAGCCACACATTGAGTCCGGCGATGACGACGGCAACACTATAACCCAAAACTTTTCGCCATAGAGGATTGACAAATTCGCCCATTTTAAGTTTGTCGCTCGTAAACATCACGAGCGGAAAAACAGCGAAGCTCAACTGCATACTCAAAACAACCTGGCTCAGAACAAGCAATTGCGCTGTTCCCGATGCGCCGTAGAAAAACGTGACGAAGACGGCTGGAACAATCGCAATCAACCGCGTAATCAGACGTCGCAGCCAGGGACGCAATCTGATATTCAAAAAGCCTTCCATTACAATTTGTCCGGCGAGCGTTCCGGTTAGAGTCGAGTTCTGACCGGAAGCAAGCAGTGCAATGGCAAACAGCGTACTGGCGCCCGCCGCGCCGAGCAGCGGCGTCAGTAGTTGATAAGCGTCGCCAATTTCAGCAACTTGATAATTGCCCGAGCGGTAAAATGTGGCGGCAGCGACAATCAGAATCGCGGCGTTGATAAACAATGCGAACATTAATGCGACGGTCGAATCAATAGTCGCAAATTTTATTGCTTCGCGTTTGCCGTCCGGGGTGCGTTCGTAATTGCGCGTTTGCACAATCGAAGAGTGCAGATAAAGGTTATGCGGCATCACCGTCGCGCCTAAAATACCGATGGCGATGTAGAGCATTTCCGGGTTGGCGATAATTTGTACGGATGGAATAAAACCGTTGAGAATCGGACCAATTTCGGGTTGCGCGAAAATTATCTCCGCCACAAAACAAACGCCGATACTTAAAACAAGCGTGATAACGACGGCTTCGAGCCAGCGAAAACCGCGATTTTGCAGCAGTAGCAGAATCATCACGTCGAAAGCCGTCAACAACACTCCCCAGATCAGCGGAATGCCGAACAACAGATTAAGCGCGATTGCCGATCCGATTACCTCAGCTAAATCACACGCGATAATCGCAATTTCGCATAAAATCCACAATCCAAATGATACGGGCGCCGAGTAATGATCGCGGCAGGCTTGCGCCAAATCCCGTCCCGTAACGATTCCAAGGCGAAGCGCGAGACTCTGCAATAAAATAGCCATTAAGTTGGAAATCATAATGACAGACAGCAGTGTGTAATTAAAACGCGAGCC
>MWVT01000113.1_pt1 | contig 15586 bp, 11 predicted proteins | sample 1047201 | NCBI WGS metagenome assembly MWVT01 (sample SAMN06349988, study PRJNA376086) | soil metagenome | isolation source: TG5-1 sample Antarctic (ecotone) soil | place: Antarctica | collected 2015-01-13 | reverse complement strand
GTGTAATCGTATGCTTTCTTCATTTCTTCCTGTAAAATCGGTCCAGAAACAAATTTTATACAGAGCCTCTTCATTTGTAGGATTCTCTTTGAGAATAATAAGGAGGCAGTCAAAAACTTTATCAAATTCTTCATAATCATCGTACACATCCGCTAACTCAAAAAGGAGCTCAACTTTTTCGCTGCCTTCAAAATGCACAATAGCTTCTTCTAAAACCTCTACCGCTTTTTCCTGTTTATCTAAAGCCAGGTAAGCATCGGTTTTTAATATATAAAGATTAACATCTGTTGCATCAAATGTTTCTGCTTTATCTAAAGTTTCAAGTGCCTGGTAATATTTTCTTACAGAAAGCAGAATGTCTGCTTTTCGAATTAAGAGCGATGATGAAAAAGGGAAATAATTTATACTGATTTCAGCAGCTTCAAGCGCCTTAGGAAATTCTTCCTGCTCGTCGAAATAATCAATGATCTTTTCAAACGATTCCTCCTCCAGGAATATAGAATTCCTTCCATTTCGAAGCGCATCATAATGCCTTAGTAACTCCTTAATACTTTCTTTATCGTTTTTATACGGATCTGTAATCATTACAAAAGTTGATACAATTTAAGCTTATAACGTAAAATAAAAGCAAGTCTTTATAACAAAGTCACATTCTAATACGTTATAATGTTGTAAGCAGGAAATGGATAAACGGTTATAAATGTTAAAATTTTTTTCTTACTTTTGTAAAGCAAATGAATTCTACTACCAAAATATTTAAAAAATTCCTAAAAAGAAATCTTGCAACGACTGCTTTAATTGCCGTTTCTGCATGCGCTTTTGCTACTTTAGGCGACGGTGGAGGTAAAAAAAATGTAGGTCACAATATAAGGATGCTTAGTTACGCCCCTTCTTATAATTATAAAAGCTTCTCTTTAAAAACCGGTTACAATTATAGGGGAAAGACGATTATTAATCAATCCAAAACTCCAGGTAAATATATTTTTCTTAACAAGGATGTAACCTACCAGAAAGGAAACGCCAGCTACATCTTACCAATGAAAAAGAAGCTTTTTTTGGATAAGATTAAATTTAATCCAGCCCAATAGCATTTTTATTGTCCCTTACTTTCTTCGTATGTTAAAATTCTGTAACCAGCTTTAGGCAGATCGAATTTTGCTGCAGGTACGGCACCAAAAGTTATTTTAGATACGGTATATGTTACTTTCAAATTACCCATTATAGATTCGTATTCCATTGCTAATCCAGGCAGTGATTTATTGGCATATTGAAAATCTTTATTCTCAGGAATTATATCAGTAGTATACCAAACGGTAAATGTGCCGCCATCTTCCAGTTTACCAATTGCTTTGGAACATTTATAACCAAGTATAGTTTTTGACTCATCGTTATAAGTAAACTTAACATCATCATTCTTTTTATTGGCTTCCTTCCAGTTAGCAGGTGTTAACTGAATAATATACTTCTGCTCACCGTATTCCTTTAAAATAGAAATTGAATTTTTAGCACCGTCAATAATAGTTGACTGTGTACCGAGCGAACTAACCATTTCGGTACGGCTTTTAGCTCCTTTTAAATACACAGTACTTGTAGCGCCATCAAAAAAATCTGCTGCTCTTGGTTTATCAGAACCTGTGTTGATCACAATATCATAGGATATAGATCCTTCAGATAACTTCTTTTGTGCTATGGCATAAAAAGATAAAATAACGATGAATAAAAGAGTAAAAGTTTTTTTCATATTGTTGTTATCGGGTTATAGACGCACCAAATATCAGAATTAGTTGCGTAAACAAAATCCGGTTTCAGCTTTTATTGAAACGGTACCGGTTAATGTTAAATTATTTTTTATTCCGTTGTTGTTGCAACTGCTTTTGTTGTTGCTGCATTTGCTCCATACGCTCTTGCCATTTTGATTTTGTTTTAGGCTTCTTGCGGTTCTCATCAATTTTGACTAATATCTTTTTCTGGTCTATAATATAATTCTGAATTACGAATTGCAATGCAAGTGTGATAATGTTTGATACTGTATAATACCAGGTTAATGCCGCCGGCTGGCTATTAAAAACAAATAAAAGAACAACCGGGAAAATGTAAGGCATGTATTTCAATACAGGGTTGTCTTGGTCAGGAGTCATGCTCATACTGTATATGGAAATCAAAAAACTTGTGAGTGTTGCTGTAATAGTAAATAAACTTATGTGATTGCCAAAGAAGGGAATGGTAAATGGAAGTGTCGCGATGGAATCATATTGAGAAAGATCAGTTGCCCATAAAAAGTCTTCGCCACGCAAAGCAATATTTGAATTAAAAAAACTAAACAAGGCAAAAAAGATAGGTATCTGAAGCAATGCCGGTAAACATCCACCAAACATGTTTACGCCAGCTTCCCTTGATAATTTCATTTGCTCCATACTCATCCGCTGCTTATCATCACCGTACTTAGCTTTGAGTTTATCAACTTCAGGGCGTAAAGCTTTCATTTTTGCGCTACTTAAATAGCTTTTATAATTAAGGGGAGATATAACTAACCGAATGAAAAGCGTTAGTAATAAAATAACAATCCCATAATTTGATGTAAACTTTCTGAAAAAATCAAAGGCAGGCAAAATGATCCAGCGGTTGATGTATTTAACAAAAGCAAATATGCCGCTGCCAAGGTTCACCATATCCTCCATTTCGTTATTGTACTGCTTTAAAGTTTTGTAGTCCGAAGGACCGTAGTAAAAAGCAAGAGGAATAGTTGCATTATCGCCGGCAGGCAATTGCATTTTTAATGCGGCTGTAGCCTGTACTACTGTATTGCCATTTTCAGGACTTGTCCATTCTACTTTACCAGAAGTAAATCCATTTTTTGCAATCAACGTAGTATTAAAAAATTGTTGCTTTACCGCTATCCAGTTCACCGTTTCGTCAAAAGTTTCGCTGTCGCTGCTCATGGCGGATGCGTCATCAAAATTGGCATTTACACGGAAAGCAATATTAGATTGTTGCTTTTCGTATTTCAAATCTTTTTGTAACTGCAAGGCTTTATTTTGCCAGGTAAAATTGATGACATTACTTGTCAAAAGCCGGCCCATGCCGTTAATGCTTATATTAAGATCCACCATGTACTGATCGGATTTAATAATAAACTGGTGAGCTATTGACTGACCTTCTGCTGATTGAAGCTGGTAAGTTATTGTTTGCGAACTGTCGGTATTTGTTGCCACCTGGCCGCCGCTAAAGAAAAAATTAGTAATATCAGCAGTTTGATTTGTTGCCGTATTTATGCTGTACGTTAGTTTATCAAATTCAGTAGCTGCTAATCTTACATTGTTACTGTCAGGTCCTTTAAAATTATTTAGTTCTACCCATTTTGGCTGACCACCTTTATTAGTAAAAGCAACTGTAATCAATTTTGCTTTTACTATTGTTAATTGTTCCGTGCCATTAGCCCCGGCACCAAAACCTCCCGCAGTTTTTACACGTTGAAATGAATCAACCGAAGCGGCATCTATTCTTTGAACGCTTGTATCTATTTTAGGTCTTAAGGTAGCAGCTATTGAATCCTGTTTAAACTTTTCACGCTGGTAAGCTTGTTGTTCTTTGCTGGTGTAAAAAAAATAACCAATAAAAAGAAGAGCTAATACAATGAAACCAATAACGGTATTACGATCGAAATTCATTTGTTGATGGTTGATTTACAGCTGAGAAATTGAATGGCATTGGTTTTATATCATCCCTGCTTCTCATTTTAAGGCGGCAAAGATAAGTAGAAGTTGTTTTGTTGATTGGTTAAATCGTTTTATGGAGACTTACCGCGATATACAACAACTGAGTAAATTTAATGAAGAGCACTAAACATTGATTAATATTAAATCATTTCGCTTTGCAGCAATGGATTTTTTATAGCCGAGCGTTTTTCGCTGAATTCTTTTGCTGCTTTTACAAAATGCACAAAAAGAGGATGAGGTGTTTCCACCGTACTTTTTAATTCCGGGTGATACTGACAACCAATAAAAAACGGGTGATCGGTTAGTTCGATTAATTCCACCAACCCGGTTTCAGGGTTGCGTCCACTAGCAATCATTCCTGCATTTTCATATTGATCAAGAAATTGATTATTGAACTCGTACCTATGGCGGTGACGTTCAGAAATAAGAGTTTTACCATAAATGCGATGTGCCAAAGTGCCTTGCTTTATTTCGCAAGGATAACTTCCTAAACGCATGGTTCCTCCTTTAATGGTAATAGCTTTTTGCTCTTCCATCATATTAATAACGGCATTCTCAGCTTCCGGGTCCATTTCGGTTGAGTTAGCGTTTTCAATCCCTAACACATTTCGCCCATATTCAATAACCGCCATCTGCATGCCAAGGCAAATACCAAAAAAAGGCAGCCCGCTTATACGTGAATATTTTACAGCTTCAATTTTTCCATCAATACCACGGTGACCAAAACCAGGTGCTACCAACAAGCCATCGAGACTTGCAAATTTTTCAGCAACATTTTCTGCTGTTATAAATTCCGAATGAATGGGCACAACCTGCACTTTACATTCATTTACTGCACCTGCATGTATAAATGATTCTAAAATTGATTTATAGGCATCCTGCAGTTCTACATATTTTCCTATTAATCCAATAGTTAGTTTAGTTTTTGGATATTTAAGTTTATCCAGAAACTCTTTCCATTTTACCAGGTCGGGTTCACCATAATTTTCAATATTCAATTTTTTTAAAACTATCTGGTCCAACTTTTCATTCATCATTAAAAGAGGTACTTCATAAATAGTACTAGCATCAGGGGCTTCAATTACTCCATTCTGTTTTACATTACAGAATAAAGCTATTTTTCTTTTTATTTCATCATTCAACGGCTCTTCTGTGCGGCACACGATCACATCAGGAAATACCCCGCTTTCACTCAACATTTTAACTGAGTGCTGCGTAGGTTTTGTTTTTAATTCTTTTGCAGCCTTTAAATAAGGAATAAGTGTCAGGTGTACAACAAGCAGATCTTCTTCCGGCAATTCCCATTGTAATTGACGTATCGCCTCTATATATGGAAGCGATTCAATATCACCCACCGTACCGCCAATTTCAGAAAGAATAATATCGTATTCACCCTTCTGCCCCAATAAAAGCATCCTGCGTTTTATTTCGTCGGTTATATGCGGCACTACCTGTACAGTTTTGCCTAAATATGCACCTTCTCTCTCCTTATTTATTACAGTTTGGTAAATACGTCCTGTAGTTACATTATTCGCTTGCGACGTAAAAATATTCAGAAAACGTTCGTAATGGCCGAGGTCTAGATCTGTTTCTGCACCATCTTCAGTTACAAAACACTCTCCGTGTTCGTAAGGATTTAGCGTACCCGGATCAACATTAATATAAGGATCAAATTTTTGAATGGTGACACGTAAACCTCTTGCCTGCAACAATTTTGCTAACGAAGCCGCAATAATACCCTTGCCCAAAGACGATGTTACACCACCGGTAACAAAAATATATTTAGCCATAAAAAATGGTTACTATTTTAAAATTTTAATTCTGATTTTTTTTGGAATCCGGCGATAGTGCTTATGGCATCATCTGTTGCGTCGCACTCTTTTACTTTAGTAATTCTGTTCACCTTTTTCCTGCTGACCGGGGAACAGCTAAAAAGTTCCTTGGAGGTCGTGCAAACTTACACCAATTTTTGTGGTGGGTAAAAACATCATTTGCAACTTTTGTGGATAAACTCCGGAAATAAAAAAATTATTTAATAAATCCATGAACCTTTTCTATTCGTTTATGTTAAACAATAAACCAACAAAATCAAGTTATGTTTAAAAAGTTTCTTTCGTTTGCTATAGCAGCAACACTTAGTGCAAGCATTTTTTCTTGCGCAGACAACACAACATCTGAATCTACTTCTACAGATTCTACTACTACAACCATGGATAACATGGCTACAGACACAATGGCTACTATGGAGCAGGGTATAATGGTAGGTGGAGCCAACATGGTTCCTTCTAAAAACATTGTTGAAAACGCGGCTAATTCAAGCGATCATACAACACTTGTTGCTGCAGTTAAGGCTGCAGGTTTGGCTGAAACCTTAAGCGGTACCGGGCCTTTTACAGTATTTGCACCAACAAATACCGCATTTGATAAACTTCCTGCTGGTACTGTAGACAACCTTTTAAAGCCAGAAATGAAGGGCGATCTTACAAGCGTTCTTACCTACCACGTAGTTCCAGGTGCTTTGCGTGCAGCCGATTTAAAAGATGGCCAGAAATTAACAACAGTACAGGGAAAAGAATTAACCTTAAATATGAAAGACGGTAATGTAATGATTGATGGCGCAACGGTAACTACTGCAGATGTAATTAGCAGCAATGGTGTTACTCACGTTATTGATGCTGTGTTGATGCCTAAAAAATAGTTTTGTTTTTTTTAGTTTTTTTAAAGGCAGCCTAATGGCTGCCTTTAAAATTATGGCGTGTATATCAAAAGTTACCGTCATTTTGGAGAGGTCAGATTTTTTGATGCCAGCTCACGGTTTCTTTTTCTGCGTTTCAAACTTTTACTACTAACCAAAACAGTATAAAGCCGGATAATATGGTTAATAATCCAAAACAGAGAACGCTCTTAGCAACCAGTTGTTGAAGTTGTCTCTTTGCTTATAATCCATCGTATGCATCATCCATAAAAAATCAAACAAGCGCCATTTGTTATTTCTGAAAGATTCTGCCCTGCTAATTTCTGAATACTCCAGCTAAAATACCATTCCACCATTTGGCCTTGAATGAAATGTAAACATTTAATATTATCGGCTGTAGTGTCTTTTTGCAAAATGTTTGAGATTTTGGAGGAAGACAATTTTAAGTAGGGGTGTCTGTCAATTATAGAGACATAATTTTTAATTTATTTTCTCGAAATTGAGACAGACTTTCTCTTTTCCTGACACCCACAAAGAACAATGTAAGGCACAGAGAAGCATTACTATTCTAAAATGGAAAAGCCTCTGCTAGTTACTAAGTCTTGCAATTTTAATTGTTTTGGTCTTATCGTCCGACCATGCAAATATTAAATCATTGCCAGATTTGGTCATTTGGGGAAATCCACTTGATCTGGATTCTGAGGTGGTAGCAATAGTTATAGATGATTCTTTGGTGCCATCTCTAAATACTCTTGCAGCTTTTATTACAGCACCTTCCATCCAGCTTACCATGGCACTCTTTTTATCCAGCATTTCCACATCAACCCTGCCTATTGAAGTTTCTTCATCAATGCGGATCGGCTTATTAAAACTTGCTCCCCCATCAGCAGAGAAAATAACATTTACCTGTGCTTTTTTATCAGGTGATGAAAACCATGCGACGGCTAGATCATTCCCATTTGCTGAAACCCTTGGCCCGTTAACGGGACATCCTGCAATTTTCCATTGGTCAAGAAAAATAGTTTTTGGCTCCGACCATTTGCCATCGACAAAACGAACAATTGATATATCCCGAATTTCTTCTTCGGAGCGGTCGCGATAAACCACAACAGGCCCATTTGAAGTAATGGCAACGCTTGTCTGGCAGCAATCACAAACCTTATTGTCAAGCTCCCATTCTGCAGATTTAGTGCCTTGTTTATTAATCACCGCAGCCCGTAAACTCATTGCACCCTGATGTCCGGCATGGTGTGCTGCAGTGTCTACTTTTTCACTTACCGTATTTCTTCCATCAAGCCAGGAAACAAAAAACTGATCCTGGTAAGGCATAAGAGAAACGAAGCCATGTTCTGCTTGTTTTCCGTCGTCATGTAAAATTTTAAGAGCACTCCATGAATTTCCTTTATCGGCAGATGTCAGATATTTCACATCGTATGTATAAGTTCCGGATGCGCTTTTTTGCAGAATGTGTGCAATTAAATCGCTGCCATTTGATGCCATCATTGGATAATCGGCCCAATTGACAAACCAATTATTACCAGAAATAATTGTATTCGGCTCTGCCCATTTGTCCTTGTTTAACACTGAGAATTTCAACATGCTTTTTTCTTTTGTTTTCTCAATCCACGACAGGTAAACCAATCCGTTTTTATCGGTAAATAAATAAGGCTCGGCACTTACAGAATCTGCAGGGGAATTAAGCTGCTTTAAAGAACTTTTCTCATTGCCTGGTTTACTTGAATCGTTACATGAAGCGAGTACGATAATGACCAAAAGGGCATATAGAAGCTTATTCATTCTTTTGCAATTTTAAGTATCAGATCAATGTTGTTTTTTTCATCCCATTTCCGGTAGCCCGTTTCTGAAAATACCAGGTTTCCATCTTTATTGAAAATAAAAGTTGTGGGCAGCGCCTGCACATTCATTTCTTCGCTGTTTTCTATTCTTACATACTTAAATTTATACTCATGAGTGATGCTGAATTCTTTAATTTGATCTGCACTTTCACCGGAAGCCATTAAAAATATAATTTTTTCATTTTGCAGAATATTTTGAGCTTCTTTAATGGAAGGCATTTCCTCAAGACAGGGCTTGCACCAGGTAGCCCAAAAGTTTATAAAGATAGTTTTCCCCTGGTATTGCTTCAGAGAGATGGATTCACTGTTAAGATCAGTTAACCTGATCATGTCAATTTCACGAACCAATTCAGCAGAGGTTTTGAGTTTCTCTTTTTTTCTGTTATTACACCCTATTAATCCAATTATCAATAAAACTGCTATTAAGCAACTATTTGTCATTTGTTATTCAAATTTAATTGAGAACTCTTTACATCTATCTCCATCAGATCATCTTTCTTTTTTGCGTTGAAATAATTTTCCAAAGATTTTTTTCCGAATCGTTTGAACACAACCGGTGTTACAATAATATCCAACAAAGTAGAGCTAACCAATCCACCAAGAATCACCGTAGCAACCGGATATAATATTTCCTTTCCGGGAGCAGATGCATCCATAGTTAAGGGAATCAGCGCCAGTGCTGCAACCAGCGCTGTCATTAGCACAGGCACCAGTCTTTCCTGCGATCCTCTTACAATCATTTCGTCGCTAAAGGTTTCTCCTTCATGTTCTACAAGATGTATGTAATGAGAGATCATCATAATGCCATTTCGGGAAGCGATACCGGTAAGGGTAATAAAGCCAACCAATGTAGCAATAGAAAACACACCGCCTGTTAGCATTACGGCTACTACACTTCCAATTAGTGCCAGGGGAATATTGAGCATGATCTGCAGGGCAAGCTGCCATGATTTAAAATGACTATACAACACCAGGAAAATGCCTGCAAAAGAAAATAAACTTAACAGCGTTATTAATTGCGTGGCAGATTGCTGGCTTTCAAACTGCCCGCCCCACTCAACAAAATAACCTTGCGGCAATTGCATGTCGGTACGCACAGCCTCCTGCATTTCCTGAACGGTGCTGCCCAAATCACGTCCCTGCACATTAGCGGAAACTACAATTCTTCGCTGCGTATTTTCATGATTAATAGCGTTGATGCTGTTCTCTAATTGTACGGTTGCTATTTGATGTAATGGTATCAATGCACCACCTGATGTGGCTATTGGTGTATTTCTGATGGCATCTATATTGGAACGAATGGTATCGGCTACCCTAACAACGAGGTCAAAGCTTTGCTGTCCTTCTATTACCTGGCTTACTGTTTTGCCCTGGTAAAACGTTTCCAGTTCTTCCGCAACTTCACCCACCTGCAACCCGTACTGTTTTATTTTAGCACGGTCCATGCGTATCATCAACTGCGGTATCATTACCTGGTTTTCTACCTGCGCATCTACCACGCCATCAATGCCGCTTATTACTCCCTGCATTTGGTTAGCAGTGGAACGAAGCGTTAGCAGATCGTTGCCAAATATTTTTACAGCAACCTGTGCCCGTACGCCGGATAATAAATGATCGAGCCTGTGCGAAATGGGCTGACCGATATTTATGCTCACTCCTTTTATTACATCAAGGTTATGGCGTATGTCTTCCAATATGGCATCGCGGTCTCTGCCACCATCATCTTCACTTTTTAATCCTACATCTATTTCTGAATAGCTGGGTGGTTCGGCATGTTCATCTAATTCTGCCCTTCCTGTTCTGCGTGAGGTCAATGCCACACCATCTACTTTTAAAATTTGTTTCTCGGCAATGTTTCCAATCTTATTCGCTTCTTCCAGCGATGTTCCGGCTGGCGCAATAACGGTTACCGTAAAACTGCCTTCATTAAATGCGGGTAAAAATTCTGTTCCAAAAAAAGGTACAATGGCAAAGGAAGCAATGATTAAAATGATGGAAGCGACAACCACAGTTTTAGTGCGTTTCAAACTCCAGTGCAACAGCTTCAAATCCTGCTTTTTTAACCAGCGAACGAGTGGGGAGTCGTGTTGAGAGTTGGCAGTTGAGGAGTTGGCAGTTGGCAGTTGAGGAGAGTAGGCAGTAGCAGAGTCGGCAGTTGGCAGTAGGGTCGCTTCTGGCTGTTGACTGCCTGCTTCATACTGAGTACTGCCTACTTTCTTCTTCCGTTTCCAAAACATCAAATTCACATGCCTTAAATGCCCCGGCTTACTTAAAAAGTAGCTGCATAAAACCGGTGTTAGGGTTAGAGAAACTACAAGCGAAGCAACAATAGAAGTGATGTAAGCAATACCGAGTGGCGCAAAAATTCTGCCTTCTATTCCCTGCAAATAAAACAGCGGGATAAATACCAAAACAACGATGATCGTTGCATATACGATTGAGTTTCTTACTTCGCTGCTTGCTTCGTAAACTACTTTTAAAAGAGGTCGTTGTTGCTCTGTTGGCAAAGCCCAGTTTTCCTTCATGCGACGGTACACGTTTTCTACATCCACAATGGCATCATCCACCAACTCGCCAATGGCAATGGCCAAACCGCCCAAGGTTAATGTGTTGATAGAAATACCAAACATTTTAAAAACAATGGCGGTAATAATCAGCGAAAGCGGAATAGCTGTGAGGGTAATAATCGTAGTTCTGAAATTCAGGAGGAATAAAAACAGGATGATGATAACAAGGATAAAACCATCCCGCAGCGCATGTTCTACATTGGTAAGTGAGGCGGTGATAAAATCTTTTTGCTGAAAAACATCGGTATGAATTTTTACATCTGTCGGAAGTGTTGATTGTATCTCTTCTATCGCCTTTAAAATATCATCGGTTAACGTAACAGTGCTTGCCGTGGGTTGTTTTTCGATGCTTAAAATAACCGCAGGCTTTGCATTAAAAGAGCCATCGCCCCGTTTTATGCCGCCACCTAATTTTACATCTGCCACCTGGTTTAGTGTGACTACGGCGCCATCCGTAGAACGGATAACGGTGTTGGCAATCTCGTTTATATCTGTAGTGCGTGCAATATTTCGTATCAATACTTCCGAACCAGAATTGTTGACAAAACCACCTGTACTGTTTTGATTGGTTAGTTGCAATGCCGCATCCACATCATCAATAGACACATTGAACTGCCGCATCTTTTCGGGGGAAACCAGTACCTGGTATTGCATACGTTGGCCGCCGATGGCTATTACCTGCGACACACCTTTAACACTCATTAATCTTCTGCGTAACGTGAAGTCGGCAATCGTTCGCAAATCCATTGGCGAAGTGGTATCACTTGTAATAGCGACCATCATAATTTGCCCCATGATGGAGGAAATGGGTCCTAATTGCGGTGTAATGCCTTCGGGCATTTCGACAGTTTGCAACTTCTCTGCTACAAGTTGCCGTGCCCTGTATATATCTGTGCTCCAGTCAAATTCTACAAACACCATCCCCAAGCCAGGTGAAGCAATGGAACGTACTACTTCTACACCCGGAGCTCCATTCAAGGCTGTTTCTACGGGAAGGTTTGCCTGTGTCTCCACTTCTTCCGGCGCCATGCCACCGGCTTCTAAAAATATGGTTACCCGGGGGCGGTTTAAATCGGGCAACACATCTACCGGCAGGTTAATTAAAGTGAAAACACCATACACCATTACCAATGCAGCGAATGCCACAACGAATAACCGGTTTTGTAGCGAGAACAGTATGAGCTTGTTTAGCATGTTCTTTTGTTTTTGGGGCGGTTGTATCTTAAAGACCTAAAAGATTTTTACAACCTGTTAGGTCTATTTGATTTACCTTATTTCAATAGGAAACGACACCCGCAGCTTCTCCCAGCTAATAATAACATCCGCTAATCGTTCTCCCCTTTGATCAATTTCATAGTTCAATCTTTCCACTACTTCTTCTGTCATTTGAGGTTTCACTTTTACTCTTACCACATCATCGGTTTGTGAGTAATCATCAGCTAAATGTTGGTTCCAGTTCTTGTTAATGATAACCGTCCACTCCTCCTTACCCGGTATAGTAAAAATGGCATACTTACCTGCGGGGATCGTTTTATCTCCTACCTTAAAATCTTTACCAACTTCCAATGAAGTGGCTTTATGTGCGCCAGTTACCCAAACTGCATCGTAAGCCACTAAGCCACCCCATATTGTACGACCTCTTACACCGGGTGAATGGTAATTGATTTTAATATCGGTATTACCAATCCATTTTTTTGTTTCCGATGGTATGCTCTTTTTCGAAGTATCTTTTTTTGCAGTTGTAGTCTGCGATGAGTCATTTGCTTGTCCTCCTTCGTGACCGGGAGAATCATTACTGCTGCAGGCAAGCAGAAAAGATGAGACAGTTGCGATCAGTATTATACTTTTCATTGTTATTATTTAATTACAGGAAGCAGTAGTAAGTAAGCAGTATTGAGTCGGAAGAAGGATGTAGTCGGCCATCAGAGCACCCTACTGCCTACTGCCAACTCTAATACCGCTGACTCTTAAGCAAGTACATTCATGGTAAAATCAATGGTATGCACTTTGCCTTCTGACTGAAACTGTATCCAACCTCTATAAATGCCGGGTTTTTTAAAGGTTGTATTCAAATCAAATTTTCCATTTACTACATCAGGATGCACATGCAAATATTCTTTTTCATCCATGCTGATAACTACCATGTGTGCTTTAGCGCCTAAGTAATTTTCTAACGTTGTAGCATCTATTTCTTTACCTTCTTTTAACACTGTTCCTGCTATATGCAATTGCGTTCCGGTAACAAGCTTTCCACCCGTTGCATTCAACGTAACAGAATAATTACCAGAAGTACCGGAAAGTTTATCTGCTGTAAAACGAGCCGGCGCTTTTGCCGCTCCAGCTATTTTTACCGGCACTTTCTCTACCTGGTGCGAACCTCCTGTGGGTTTATAATCGGCAAACAAAAAATAGTCGCCTCCATTTTCAAATTTGGTTTCGTTCTTTCCAGGTCCGTTAGAATAGCCCTGGCCCTTTCCTAATACTTTGATCTGGTAACTTCCGTCGGCCTGGTAATCTGGATGAATATGTTCGAAATACGACAGATCATCACTTACAACAATCAGGTGGATTTTTTTCTCGTGTTGCAGATCCAAAGCAACGGCTTCACTGTCTTTCCCAATTACTTTTGGAGTGAAGGAAATGGTTACTGGTTGCCCGGCTCCAATTTGCGCAGGATTGCTTGCATACTGCATTTTATAGCTAAGCCCGTTGTCTTCTCCGCCATCGTAATGTTCTAAATTCATTCCGCATACCGGGCATTTGCCGGGCTCGTCGTATGTTTTTCCTTTTTCACAATTCATAGGGCAGCGATAAGCATGCTCGTGTACATCTGCACTGGCTGTTTGTGTAGAATCGGCATTGGCCTTGTTGGATGCATCATTATTGCAAGCAGCAATTAATACGACAGTTAAAACTGTTATCACAAACGTTGAGATCTTCTTCATGTTTTTTATTGTTTTAAATTTTTATTAGTTTTTTATTGTCCTAAATAGATCATTTTCATTTGATACACATTGCCGGTAACGATTCGTTCTCCGGCTTCAGCACCTTTTTTTATCGCCGTATAAATAGCATTACTTTCTCCTTTTTGAATAAAGGAAATGCTGAACCCTTCTGCATTATCTTTAATAAACACAGCCGGCTTTCCGTTGATATCTACAATAGCCGTTGTAGGTATCACTAACTGAGAGATCCTGTTGCTGCCATATTTTAGCACCCGTACATTTTCTCCAATCTTAAATTTACCGGCAGGATTAATCACTCCAAAAATCACCCGCTGCGATTGGTTTTCTGTATTCACTGCTTGTGCTGTTGAAATCATACGAAGCGAATAAGTAACTGTATCGGAAGTAGAGAAAGCGACAAAGCGGCTGCCCCTGTTTGCCTCAGTTACATCAGAAGCAAATACCTGCGTTTCTATATATACTTTATCAAGGTTGGTGATTTCAAAAATGGTTTGTCCTGATGAAACCACGGCGCCGATTGCATAGTTGAATGTGCCTACCACTCCATTGATGGGAGAAGTAAGAGAGATCATCTTTGTACTTCCGGCGCTGCCACCAACATTTGCATTTAATAAGCGAAGATTTTGCACAGCCGCTTCATATCGTGCCCTTGCTTCAGAAACATCTTTTTTTGCAGCGATGTCTGCAATGCTTACTAACCGGTCATACTGGGCTTTGGCTGCTTTTACTTCTGCATTTAAACTATTGCGTTGTGAGATGATGTCAATCTGTGTACCGGCTTCTACCTGTTGTTCTACTGTTGCAAGGGTTTGACCTTTCGAGACGCTTTGTCCGGGTGTAACACGCAGCGATACAATTTTACCGGTTTGTGGTGTTTGTATAACAGCCTGCCCTTGTGGGGAAGCCGTGACTGTCCCTAACAGTTCTGTTGACTGGTAAAAATTGCCTGCACCTGTTTGTTGTGTGATGATATTAAACAAAAACTGTGACTCTTTTTCAACGATAAAAGCGTTAGATAAGCCGCCACTTTTTGCAGCACCTGCACCGTGGTCTTCACCTTCGTGTGCAGCAGTAGGATTCATGGAAGCTGTTGGAATCAGCAATCCAATAATGATAGCTGTAGCTGCTACTTTACGATAGCGGCTTTTCATTAAGAAATACATCAGCCCAATGCCTAACAGCAAACCTGCAACCGCCCAAATCCAGGTATTATCATACCAATGTGCATGTTCTTCCATTGGCGCAACTTCCAGTTTTTTACCGACTTCAATTTTCGGCACCTGTAAAAAATCTGGACCTAGCTTACTGTTGATGTTTACCTGTAAATCATAGGCCTGGTTAGCAGGAAAAATTCCTTTCAACTGGTAGATACCTGTATCCATTCTTGTCAATGTAAAGTTGAGATTTGGTTGCCCAACTACTTTTACAGAAATGGTTGCTGAATCAATTGCACGGTTTGTTTTGGCATTTGATAAAAAGAGTTCGAGTATTGATTCCTGCCCACTAATAATCTCTCCGTATTTTATTAACGCTTCATACTTGTCGGAGAGGGCTTCACTGCTGAAGTATTTTGTGCCTGATGTGCCGGCAGTTTTTTTCTCTCCATGATCTTCGCCTTCGTGAGCAAAAGAGAACAAGCATAAATAAGAAAACATGATTGTGATGAATATTCGTTTCATATTATAATGTTCCGTTTAAATAAGCCAGGTTAATAACTGATTCGTTGTATGCCCTGTGTGTCTCTAAGTGATTCGTAAATATTTCAAACGCTGTTTGCAGGTTGCGA
>MWVT01000111.1_pt1 | contig 15638 bp, 13 predicted proteins | sample 1047201 | NCBI WGS metagenome assembly MWVT01 (sample SAMN06349988, study PRJNA376086) | soil metagenome | isolation source: TG5-1 sample Antarctic (ecotone) soil | place: Antarctica | collected 2015-01-13 | reverse complement strand
GCCCCGCTCCATAGATCAAAGTTGGACAAAGAATGATGTTGCAGATATTAGCAATCCATAACGAACGCATTGCGATAGAAGCATCACCTGCGCCACGAAATATGCCGTTTATAACAAAAAGATAGGTGATGAATATGCTTGATGAAAATACAATTCGTGTATAAGCAGTGCCCTTCTCTGCAACTTCCTCTTCAGCACCCATTAGCAACAAGATGTCTTTAGCGAATACTGCTCCTGCGATGCTAATTGCACAAGTAACCATGAGAGTTATCATAATTACCTGCACTGCTGATTTAGAAGCCTCTTCGGGGTTTTTTTCTCCAATTCGTCTAGATATAATGGCGGTGGCTGCCATGCTTAAACCAATAGCAATTGAATATACAAGAGTAATAACGGATTCTGTTAACCCTACTGTGGCGGTGGCATAATTTCCTAAACGGCTTACGAAAAATATGTCAACAACTGCAAAGACAGATTCTAGACTCATCTCGAGAATCATAGGAACGGCGAGCATAAAAATTGCTCTGCGCATGCTGCCCGAGGTATAATCCTGTTCGCCTCCTTTTATTGCCTGACTAAAAAGATAGATGAAGGAATTGTTTGCAATCGCTTTCTTACTCATTTGGAGAATCAATCAAATTGAAGCCATGAAAAATAGCAGATTGGAATTTTGTGGCTTAATAGATTAAAGGTGGAGCAGTAGGTTAATTTCTTAACAGACTACTTATCGTACAAAGAATTAATAACTTGTAAAGTTTTGAAATCACCAGCCGGACAAAAAATGGCTGACAGGTTTCCAATAGTAATGATGCAATCCCTTACAGCAGCACAAATTTTGCAAGAAAATTTCATGAAGCATTAAGAGGGCAAGTAATTACCCCACTGCAGTACAGAAGCATTAAAATTATTCGCCTTTCTAAAAACATACTATACAGAGCCTTGTATATTCATCTGCAAACATGTAGGTTTGCGCTCCCATTTTTAAACACCTTCATCAATATGAAAGACTTTGATATAGAAGAAATAATAGAAATTGCTGTAGATGCAGGAAAAGAAATTATGGTGGTTTATGATCAGGATTTTACAGTAGAATTGAAGGGCGACAATTCTCCGCTTACACTTGCCGACCAAAAATCTAATAACATTATTGTGGCTTCCTTAAAAGAACTGTATCCCGATATACCCGTAATTTCTGAGGAAACGAAGCTGATACCTTATGAAGACCGTAAGAACTGGAAGATGTATTGGCTGGTAGATCCCTTAGATGGCACTAAGGAATTCATCAAAAAAAATGGGGAGTTCACTGTCAATATCGCTCTCATGTCACATGATAGGCCTATACTCGGAGTAGTTTATGCTCCGGCTCAAAAATTAATCTGGTATGGCATTAAAGGAGAAGGCAGCTTTAAGATGAATGGAGATGGTACAAAGATACCATTGAAGAAAGGGGAGAACTGGCGTCATCTTCAAAAAGTAAACGTGGTTGCAAGCCGTTCACATTTGAATGATGATACCCTTGAGTTTGTGGAAGATTTGAAAAAAGAGGGTAGGGAAGTTGAATTTGTTTCTTCAGGAAGTTCTCTGAAATTTTGCCTGGTAGCTGAAGGAAAAGCCGACGTATATCCTCGATTTGGTCCTACCATGGAATGGGACACTGCTGCCGGTCAGGCAGTAATTGAACTTGCAGGTGGAAGGGTGTTGAATTGGGAAACCAACAAGCGTCTCGAATACAATAAGGAAAACCTCTTAAACCCTTATTTCATCGCGGAATTTGCATAATGAAATAAAGCTTGCGTGCTCACAGACAAACAATTGTGAGAGTAACGGCGGCAATGCTCCCATGATTCATTTGGCAAAGGCTTCAGAAAACTTTAATCAGCAGCATGAGTATAAATAGTGTCTGATGGTTAATCTTTCCCTATAGCTGGATAATTTCTACATTTGCGCCGTTTTTTAATTCAGGAGAACATCTCCTCCACACAACGTTCGGGAACGCATGGTATTTAATTCATTTAGCTTCTTATTATTTTTCCCGCTCGTTACCCTCATCTATTTTCTTCTTCCCCATAGATTCAGGTGGGTGCATCTGTTAATCAGCAGTTGCATCTTCTACATGTTTTTTATTCCAATTTATATTCTAATACTCATTTTCACCATCATCATTGATTATTTCGCCGGAATAATGATTGATCAGGCTCAGGGAAGGCGAAGGAAGGCATTTCTTTTATTGAGTCTGGCTGCCAACATAGGAGTACTTGCTGTTTTCAAATATTACAACTTCTTTCTTGGTAATCTAAACTGGGTTACAGACCTGTTTGGAGTAAGTATGGATATTCCATATTTAAACATCATTCTCCCCATCGGATTATCGTTTCATACTTTTCAGGCCATGAGCTATACGATAGAGGTCTATCGTGGAAACTTTAAGCCCGTTCGTGACTTCGGCATCTATTCCCTTTATGTAATGTTTTATCCGCAGTTGGTGGCAGGGCCAATTGAGCGGCCGCAGAACCTGATTCCGCAGTTCTATCAAAAGCATGAATTCGATTATGACAGGGTGATCTCCGGACTAAAACTTATGCTGTGGGGGTTGTTTAAAAAGGTGGTGATTGCTGATCGGCTTGGAGCTTACGTCGCCAATGTTTTCAACTTTCCACATCAGCACAGCGGCGAACCACTGACCTTCTGGGTGTCGGCGTGGTTTTTTGCCATTCAACTTTATTGCGACTTTGGCGGTTACAGCGACATGGCAATTGGCTCAGCCCGTATTATGGGTTTTAATCTGATGACAAATTTCAGAAGGCCTTACCTCGGTCGCTCGGTAGGTGAAGTGTGGCAGCGATGGCACATCTCACTCACCACCTGGTTTGGTGATTATGTTTTTAAGCCATTGGGCGGTTATAGAAAAGGAAAGTGGAGAGGTATTTTCAATCTTGGAGTGCTGATGTTTCTTGCTGGACTATGGCATGGCGCAAACTGGACTTATGTACTATGCTTTCTTCTCTTTTTTATTTTTCTTGCGTCACGTCTGGTGATGAAAAAGCAGATCGAAAAGTTTGATAAAGTTGTATACGGCATTCATCCCTTATTCGGAAGAATCGTTGGAACCATCCTTGCCTTTCACTGCGGCATCTTCTCTTATATATTTTTCCGTTCGATGAGCGTGCAGGATGCACTATATTATTACAGCCAGATGTTCAGTTTTAAGAGTTTAAAGTTTTATGATGGCGATCAATCTACCATGTGGTATGGCTTGTTCGGAATCGTGTGCTTATTTTCAGTAGAGATCTACCAGGAAGAATACACAAAAGATAAGAATGCTATTTTTCCTGAACCTCGTAATAATGTGCTCAGGTATCTTTTTTATGCAGGAGTAATTTCAATCATTTTACTAATTGGTGTTTTTGATGCAAGTCAGTTTATCTATTTCCAATTCTAAAACGGAAACAAAGGTTCAGTCTAATGGCAAGTGGAAGCTCCTTCGTAACGGGCTGCTTTTTCTTGCAACGTTGATTTTATTTGATCAGCTGATTGGAGAAATGATACACTACTTATACTTTAAACAAAAGGCTGGTCCCGGTGCTGAGACTACATTCACATTTACAAAGATGAATGAGGATGCAATAATACTTGGCTCCTCTCGCGGCCGACGAAATTATAATCCAAATATCATAGCCGACTCATTGAAGATTAGCTGTTACAATGCGGGTCATGATGGACAAACAATCTTCTACGAGCAGGCAATAATTCGAATGGCGCTGAGCCGCTATACTCCTCAACTGGTAATTATTGATTTGAATCCGGAGGAGATGTACTATAAGGATATACATTATGACAGGCTGAATGTGCTGGCTCCATATTATGGTGATGAATCGGAAGTGAGAGACATTTATTTGCTTAAAGGTATTCGCGACCGAAATAAGTCTGATGGAGTAGTTGTATATCCCTCTTCTGAAGCAGCTCAGAATTTCTGGATGACTCATGGTGCTATGGAAGAATGGTCTCTGCCTGTGAATTATGAAAAAGTTAAGATGTCTTCCAAAATCTATCGGTTTAATTCATCAATCCTTGATATTATGGCAGGCATCTACAAAAATAGAAAGTCTGAATCGGGCTTTAAGCCTCTTAAAGGAGTAATTACAGAACAGAAAGCACAGGAGTTGATTCGTGAAAATGCTGAGCTTCGAAATCAAGAAGGAAAAGTAGTAGACAACAACAAAATACAGGGGCTGGAAGAAATGCTTTCGAATCTAACATCAAAAGGAACCAAAGTTTATGTAACCATGTCGCCTGCATTGGCACCTTTTAGCATGGAGCCGTCATACGAAGCCATTATAAATGTATGCAAGAGATACAATGTCCCTTTCAAAGATTACAGCCAGGATATGAGCTACAATCACCTTAGTTATTTTTTCGATAATCACATGAATAAGGATGGAGCAAATTTATTTACCTCCCGTCTTGCAAGTGATATAAAGAAAACGTTTTTCACTCCAACAGTTGCAGTTCTGAAATAATAATAAGCGAAAATTTTAAAGGGTAAATTTAATATTACAATTTAAAGGAAAATCCATGCCTCTGCCTAATTTTTTATTAATTGGTGCTGGCAAATCTGCAACACGGTCATTGTATAACTATATGATTCAGCATCCGGATGTATTTATGCCAAAGCTGAAAGAGCCGCAGTTTTTTGTGGCAGATGCAGTTAAGAACAGAATTCAAAAATGTGTGGAGGATGAAGATAAATATTTTCAATTGTTTGAAGGATCAGAAGGTAAAAAAGTTATTGGTGAAGCAAGCGTGATGTATTTGTTCTTCTATAAGGAGGCAATCAATAATATAAAAAAGTATCTAGGAGATGATGTAAAGATCATGATGATCCTGCGTAACCCCGTTGACAGAGCTTATTCTGCCTTTAATTTCGTGCGCGTAAATAATCCGGAAGAAAAATATTCATTTGAGAAAGCGCTTCAGAAAGAAGATGAGCGCTTCAATTCAAATGCTTCACTCTTCATGCAATATAAAAAGATGGGCTTATATGCCGATGCTGTTCAGGCTTATAAAGAACATTTTAAAAATGTGCACATCATCTGGTACGACGAGTTCATTAAAGATGTGCCCGGCACCATAAAAGGCATATTTCATTTTCTTGGTATTGATGAAAAAGCAGCCATTGATTACAACAAGCGCTGGAACGAGGGAGGAAAGAAGTGGAAAAATCCAGTATTGCGCTATCTGTTTATGACTAATAATCCTTTGAAAAAAATATATAAGCTGTTGTTTCAAAAAAGAAAGGGTGTGCGTACCAACAAATTTTTCACAAAGAATTTTATGGAGAAGACCGAGCCTATCAATGAAGATACAAGAAGAAACCTGATTGAATATTTCAGAACTGATATAGAGAAATTATCTATACTTACCGCGAAAGATTTAAGTAGCTGGTTGCATTAACTGATGCGATGAAAAACATTAACGAAGAAGTACTGGATAAATCTGAGCAAAAGGATTCTGGAGATCATAAGGAATTGGTTAGTGGGGGTATTTCAGCATTCAGCACCCGGCTGATCGGAATGGGACTAAACTGGCTCTTCGCTTTAATGCTTGCCCGAAGCACTGGCGCGGCCGGAACTGGCATCTATAACCTTTGCCAATCGCTGATGAATTTCAGCAATAGCATCTCAAAGCTGGGATCAGATACCCTTATGACCCGTTTTGGTGCACAATATAAGGCGCAGAGAAAGATGGGGTGGATTAAAGACTTGTATAATAAGTCTATGCTTGTCTCTGTTCCATTAAGCTTGTTGGTTTCTACCATAATCTATTTTTTTGCAGAAGAGATCGCAGGTGATGTATTTAAAAAACCTGAGCTTTTCCCTTATTTCAGAATAGCCGCTTTGGCATTATTGCCTCTCACAGTTTTCCAAATCAGCACCGGTGGCATAAGAGGCCTTAAGAAAATAAAACAGTATACCTTTCTTCATAATGTAAGTAATTTCATATTTGGCATCCTCATTCTTGGAAGCATCATATTATTCACCAGCCGGCGTGATCTCTATGTTCCAGTAATCACTTATGTTGCTTATATAACCCTTACAAGTGTGCTGAGTGTTTATTGGTGGCTCAAATATTCAAATTATCTTTCAACACAGTCAGAAGCAGGCATCAATTTCAGGGAGAAATTCTGGATAGGGATATCTCTTTTTGTTGCTGCTTTTGCCTCTCTCATCAGAGGTTATGCTGATACCTTTATCCTTGGGCGTTATGCCACAATTGAGGATGTAGGTGTTTACCGCAATGCATTTAAAGTAGCAACCATCACACGTATTGCATTGATAGCGCTGCTGATACCGGCAGCGCCAAGGTTTGCTGAGCTTTTTGCTGAAGGAAAAATGGATGAATTAAGAAAATCAGCGCAGTTTGTAACTAAAATCATCTTTTGGTGTTCTGCACCTATTCTTATTATAGTAATCTTGGGCGCACCGTTCATTATGGGCCTATTTGGGAAAGAATTTCTCAGTGGTAGCATTTCTCTCATCATTCTTGCTGTGGGTCAGTTTATCAATGCAGCTACCGGGCCTGTAAATAGTGTATTAATCATGACTGGTAAGCAAAAGCTCAATCGCAACCTAATGGTTGCAGCCACTATTTTGGCGGTAGTGCTCGATCTGTGGCTTATTCCCAGGTATGGTGCAGTAGGGGCAGCATGTGTAAATGCTTTCGGCGTATTGCTGATGAATGCAGTTCCATTCATCCTTATAAAGAAATATTATGGCTTTTACACCCTTGATTTTAAAGATATGTTTAATATCAACCCGCGTACTTTCCTCAGTGAGCTAAAGAAGGCATTGAAACCTGAAAAGAAAAAGAAAAAAGATAATTCCGACACCATTGAAGATCAGATTTCAAATATTGAATAATAATTGTCTAATAGACTATAGTGTTCTGATGCATAAGTGTACTTCAGCTTAATTGCTTATCAGAAAGCAAAATCCAAACTCTTTTTTTTTACATTTGCAACGCGTGAACAAAAAAGAATAGTGCTGATGGCGTTACCCAATTTTCTCTGCGTAGGAGCGCAAAAAGCAGGAACTACTACTCTCTACGAAATTCTGAAACAACATCCGGAAATCTACCTGCCTGAAAAGGTGAAGGAGACTAAATTTTTTGTTTATGAGGAAAAGTATGCGCGAGGATTAAGCTTCTATGAAAACCAATTTTTTAGTGGTTGGAATGGGCAAAAAGCCATCGGTGAAGTTGACCCTGCCATTATGTTTGAGGAGAAAGCTGCACAGCGGATCTATGAAAGTCTTGGAAAGGAGGTGAAGCTCATTTTCATTTTACGCAATCCTGCAGAGCGAGCCTATTCCCATTTTCTGATGTCGCAGAGAAAAGGTTTTGAAGATTTGCCTTTTGAAAAAGCAATTGAAGCGGAGACAGAGCGGCTTGAGAAGAAAACTGCGCAAAAATTTAATTACAGCTATATCAGCCGGGGCTTTTATTCTCAACAGGTGCTGCGATTTAAAAATTTTTTCACTGATGATCAAATGCTCTTTCTGCTTTTTGAAGAAGACCTGATAAAAAACAGGAAAGAAACCTTCAATCGTTTACAGGATTTTCTCAGTGTTAAAAGAGCAGAACTTAATCTTGACATATGAAGTAATGAAGCAGCTTTACCTAAAATCAAAGCTGTTCATCAGTTAACTAGGAAAAAGAATCCTATACGTAACATTATTGGATCGTTGTTACCGCCTGAATGGAAGCGTTCTATGCAAAAATTCATTTCAAAAAAAAATGCTGTAGCCGTCCTGAACTCAAAATTAGATAAGAAGCGTGAGCAGGAGCTAATAGATAAATACTTTATTTCCGACATTCAGCAACTGGAAAAAATCATACATCGTGATTTAAGCACTTGGTATTCTAATGTATTATCCACCTCATGACGAATGGCATTAAGCAACTTCTGGCCTAACCTCTTCATTGTAGGAGCTGCAAAGGGCGGTACCACTACATTGCATTACGCGCTCGATCAGCATCCGCAAGTTTATATGAGCGGCAAGAAGGAACCCGGATATTTTACATGGCCTGAAGAAGACCTCTCATTCATCAACCACGGGAAGCTCGTAACAAAGCCTCGCTTTCTTGTAAATCGGCTGGATGATTATTTAGCCTTATTCGAAGAAGGGAAGAACCGAAAAATCAGAGGCGAATCATCTACAACGTATCTCTATTTTTATGAAAAAACAATCTCGAATATTCATCGCATTCACCCTGATGCATCTAATGTGAATATAGTAATTGTATTGCGCAACCCTGTAGATCGTGCGTTCTCACAATACATGCACAAATTGCGTGATGCTGCGGAAACTCTGGGTTTTGAAGATGCCATTGAAGCGGAAGAACAAAGAAAAGCGGCCAACCATCATTTCGATTTTCAATATATACAACGTGGCTTTTATTATCAACAGGTAAAAGCATTTCTTAACAATTTTCAAAATGTTAAAATTTATTTGAACGAAGACCTGCGTAATGATCCAAAAGAAGTGGTGCGTTCACTGGAGGAATATTTAAAGATTGACGAAATACCATTGGATTTTGGGGATGCACTGAATGTGAGTGGAAAATCTAAAGTAGAAGCGATAAACAGCTTTCTAAAAAAGCCAAATGCCTTTAAGAAATTCATGGGTAAATTAGTGCCTAAAGATGTGCGCAAGAGGATGCGTTTAAAAGTTCAAAGCACTGTATACAAATATAATCTTGAGAAAAAAGAGATGAATGCTGAAACAAGAGCGACCTTAAAAAAAATATATACAGAAGATATTCTTCTGTTGCAGGATGTAATAAAAAGAGACCTTACGGGCTGGATTAATTAATGACTGCAGCAAGACGTTTCGTCAAGAATAATTTGAAATTTCAACCGCTTAATTGATGATTGAAGAAAAGAAGATTTACATTGATGGAAATAAATAAAGAGAAGCTTCCGAATTTTTTTGTTGTAGGTGCTGCTAAGTCCGGAACAACCTCATTGTATGAATACATGAAGATGCATCCTCAGATTTATATGGCACCTATAAAAGAAACACACCATTTTTCGACTGATATAGACAACACAAAATTTCGCCCTAATTATTCAAGATCGCTGAACAAAGATTTATCTTCTTTTTTGGAAACAGATATGAAGGAGGGAATTTTTCATGCCTTTGTAAAAGAAAGAAGCCAGTATGAACAACTGTTTAAAAATGTGAATGGTGAAAAGGCTATAGGGGAGATCACCAATTCTTACCTCTATTCCACTGAGGCTGCGAGAAATATTTTCAGCGAGTTTCCCAATGCTAAGGTGATTATGATGTTACGAAACCCAATTGAGCGTGCCTTCAGTCATTATTTAATGGACCTGCGCATAGGATATGAGAGAGACGATTTCATGACCGCTTTGAAAAAGGATATGGCACGGAATCCTAAGGGATGGGGTATATCTAATTTATACATAGAGATTGGAATGTATTATGAACAGGTCAAGCGGTTCATTGATATCTTTCCTGAGAGGCAGCGGCGCATTTACCTCTTCGATGATTTCAAAAAAGATGCAGGTGCTGTTGTAAAAGATATGTTTGCTTTCCTCAATGTAAATCCTGATGTGGAGATAGATTATTCACAAAAATTCAATCCCTCTTTCATACCTAAAAATAGGATAATAGGCAGCCTTAATTCACAAAAAAGAATGAAAGATTGGTTAAAAGGGATGCTTCCGAAATCAATAAAATCAAAATTTAAAAAAACTCTTTACACAAATAAAAATCTTCCTAAAATTAAAGAAGAAGAAAGAAGATTTCTTGCCGACATTTTCCATGATGATGTATTAAAACTCGGCGAATTGATCAACAGAGACCTCTCATCATGGGTTGCAGAAGCGCAGATAAAAAAGAGCTGATAAGAAAAATAGTTAACTGGACAGTAGGTTACAAAGACAAGTTATGGAACCATCTAAAGTATATATTGTACTTGTCAACTTCAATGGCCATGCAAATACCATTGAGACACTTGAAAGTCTGGCGAAGCAGTCATCCACAAATTTTCAAGTTATTATTGTCGATAACAATACGCCGGCCTCATTACAAATAATAAAGGATTGGGCTGAAGGAAAACAAACCATTGATTTTAATCCGCCTGATGAAATCAAACAGTTTTCATTTCCCTATTGTAACAAGCCTGTTGCATATGTGAAGTATGAAATTGATGAAGCAGAAGCCGGAGGTGATCGTGACCTGGAAATAGCCTCAGAAGAGCAAATTGCATCGGGTGCAAATAGTTTCAAACATCCACTCATATTCATCCAGGCAAGAACAGACATTGGCTTTGCCGGTGGAAATAATACAGGGTCCAGATATGCCTTGAAACGCGGCGATGCTGATTTTATCTGGCTCCTAAACAATGATACTACTCTCGACTATAATGCATTGAACGCACTTCTTGAAAAAGCCAAAGAATACGAAGAGAGGCATGAAAAGGTAGGCATCATAGGTTCAAAATTGTTATGGTATCGCTGGCCGGAAAAAATCAATGCCGTTGGCGGCATGTTTAATAAATGGAATACATGGTCTTATCACCTTGGGTTAAAAGAAATAGACTCAGGCCAGTATGATCATGATGATGTGAAATTTGATTATGTGTATGGTGCTTCGTTATTTATAAGAAGGGAATTTTTAGAGGATGTAGGACTGATGAATGATGTGTACTATGCCTATTTTGAAGAGATGGATTGGGAGGTGCGGGGGGTTCGTAAGGGATGGAAACACGGCTATGCATATAAGAGTGTTATATATCACAAACAGGGGGTAACCACCGGCAAAGAGATAAAAAGTAAGCAAAGACCACTCTTTTTTATGTGCTGTAAATACCGCGGTTGGATGTTGTTCTACCAACTTTACTATCCGTACCTTATCTTCGCACCTGTAATCCGCCTCTCACTTAAGGCTATTAAAAATCTTACCGAAGGTAATTCAAAAGAATCGGTTCTCATCCTTAAAATACTTTTAGGTAAACGCACGTGCAGCAGGGATTTGAATTAACATCACATCCGATTATAACTACCAGTATTCAGAATACCTGGAAACGACGCCTTAAGGTTTTAGGAGTCTATTTCCTTTTTATAAACATTTTCGGTACGCTTATTAAAAGCCCTCTTACTTTATACTACCTGCTGTATGGAGGTTATCCCATGTTGTTTTTCTATCTCCTTTTCACAATTAGTTTCGTAATTGATAAGATTTTTGTGAAGAATGCAGGCTTCACCTCTTATGAGGTCATCATTTTTGTTCTACTCACTTTTATCATGCTTCAGGCTGGGTTCGTAACCAATTTTTATTTTGGTCAGCCAATTCTTTTGGGCATGTCAGCTGAGAAATCATGGCTTGCCATCTTATCAGGAATTTTCCTCTTTTACCTGTTAAAAACAAAAGCTCTTGATTTAACCATTTTGCGCGATGGTCTCTTATTCATGGCCTGGTTCAACCTGCCGTGGTATTTGCTAATGTTGCTTACCCTCAATCCCAATCAGTTCGCGGGAACATTATTCGTTTATTGTAATTCGACTAAAGGTGGGTGCCAATTTGAGTTCGACATCTTCGGATTTGCTTTTGCCACCATCTACTATTTTATTCGATTTACAAGAACGAACAAGATAAAATATGCCCTTTTCTTTATTGGTTTCTTTGCTTACATTTTCTTTATCAACCAAAAAAGGGGGACATCAGTTGCGCTCTTAGGAACTTTGGGCTTGTATTTTTTAATCTACACCAGCAAGGAAAAGATCGTTTATTATTCCATGGCCTTTATACTGATCATTGTAACCACAGTTGGAATGCTGGAAATATTACGTCCTGATATAAATGATCGTATAGTAGACATGTACACTTCTGTTGTTCTTGTGCTCACAGGTCAGGAAACCGGTGAGGCCTCCGCGGATGCCCGCCTTCGAGAGAGTGCAATTGCATTTAAATACTTTGGCAAACATACCTTTAGCTGGTTTTTTGGAAATGGCAAGATAAATAATGACTGGCGGGGCGGTCCTACTGCAGAGCTGGGTCATTTTTACGCTTCTGATATCGGGATGCTGGGTGTGGTGTATCAATTCGGAGTGCTCGGTTTGCTCATCGGATTGTCGCAATACTGGCTTGTTTTCAGAACCCACCGCCGGCTTCACAAGGAATTCAAGAAGGATTATTTTTATCAAGCAATTCTTTTTTTCATCATATTTTTTATTGTAAGAGGAATTCCTACCGGAGGAAGCTTCTTCGATCCGGGCATTGCTATTGCATCATCATTTGTTGCAATACACTATTTTTATTACTATATTCAAAAGCATCCCGATCGAAACTACAAATACAACCCTAATCAGATGTTAACTTAAAGAACATGAATTCTTCGAAGTTGCCAAACCTGATCATTGGAGGTGTTCATAAAGCAGGAACAACTTCTGTATTTACCTATCTGTCACTGCATTCAGAAGTCTGTGGTTCAACGTCTAAGGAGATTGGCTTTTTTATGCCCTTGAAATATGGGAAAGAGATTCCGCCTCTTAGTGAATACGAAGGGTACTTTAGCCATTGTAATATAAATAATAAGTATAGACTTGAAGCGAGCCCCAGCTATTTATATGGAAAAGAAGTAATTGCCCACCGCATAAAAAAAGAGCTGGGTTCTGAAACAAAAATATTATTCATATTCCGTAATCCGTCAGATCGTTTATTTTCTTTCTATGAAAGGAAAAAGGCCAATGCATATCTTGGTGAGAAGATTTCTTTTAGTGAATTTATAAATAAATCACAAACACATGCAACTGAGGAGATGGATGATATGAGGGAAGACGAAGAAGCATTATTCATCAGAGGAATCAAAGAAGGTTTTTATATTGATTACCTGCCGTGTTGGTTTGAAATTTTCGGCAGCAATTTGAAGGTGTTATTCTTTGAAGACCTTAAAGAAGATACTCCTGCTTTCATGGAACACCTTTGCAACTGGCTCGGCTTAGATTTTAACCTCTACAAACCAGATGATTTTAAAATTGAAAACCAAACTATCGGCTACAAAAACCGTTGGATGCATAGTACAATGCTTGGCGTCAATAAAAAATTTGAGTCTTTCTGGAGAAAAAATGTAGGATTGAAACGAACTTTGCGTAATCTCTATAAAAAAATTAATGCGAGTGAAAGCAAACGTGAGAAGATGAATATTGAAGAACGGAATTACCTGGAAACACTTTACGTACCCTACAATAAACGCCTGGCTGACTTCCTTCGTAAAAGGGGGATCACTCAGTTTCCGGCCTGGTTAAATTAATCTAATGGCTGAAAAATTACCAAACTTTTTTATTGTAGGAGCACCAAAGGCCGGTACCACTTCTTTATATTATTATCTGAAGCGGCATCCCGAAGTCTATATGAGCCCTATAAAGGAGCCAAATTTTTTCTCATATGAAGACACAATCAGGCAAAATCTGTATCATAAAGAAAAAGGTGTTGGCACATTTCAAGAATACAAAAAACTATTTGAGCAGGCAAATGGCCACCATAAAGCAATTGGTGAAGCCAGTGTATCGTACTTATTTTATCCTACTGTAGCTGAAAAAATTCATCAGCTTGTTCCGGATGCGAAAATAATTATGTCCCTACGCAATCCTATTGAACGTGCCTTTTCACATTTTTTTATGGAGCACAAGCTCGGTTATGTGAACGTTCCTCTTGAGGATATAGTCAGCGGAAAATGCAAGCATAAGTTTGCTCATCTCTGGTATCAGCAATATGTAGAATTAGGACTTTATTCTACTCAGGTTAAGCGGTATTTTGATGCTTTTGGCAGAGATAACGTGCGTATCTACATCTATGACGAGATTTCAGAAAATATCGAAGGGATGATCTTAAATGTTTTTGATTTTCTGCAAATTGATAAAACATTTATTCCTGGATTAGAGGGTAAATACAATACCTATTCTACTCCGCGAAATAGCTTTTTCAGAGCTATATACTCCCAAAAAAATTTACGTACCCTGGCCCGAAAATATATTCCGGATGAGAAGGTAGAGTCTATTAAAAATATTTTCCTGACAAGAAAGAAAAAGGCATTGAAGCACGATAAAACGGTTGAGCGAATGAATGAAATATTTAAACCCGACATTATGGAACTAGAAAAGCTGCTCAATAAAAACCTGAGTGCCTGGTATGAATGAGCATGCAAAACTTAGGGTGGCGATGGTAGAACCTATTGGCGGGCACAGCGGAAATGACTTTTATGATTTTGGATTATGTAAGGCAGTTGCAGAGCAGGGTACAGAGCTTACTTTTTATACCTGTGATGAGACCGACCTTGACACAAAGTTTTCGTTCCCATTCCGTACTGAAAAACCTTTCAAGAAAATTTATGGAAAAGATCCCGTTCTGCTTCGTGGCTTGCGCTATGCAGTAGGTGCTTTGAATGCTGCAAAAGACGCCTCAAAATCAAGAGCTAACGTAGTGCATTTTCACGTCTATCATTTTGCTGCACGCGAGTATCTGAACTTCTTTCTTTTTCGCCGAAAGGGTATAAAGATAGTGGCAACCATTCACGACATCGAAAGCTTTGACAAATATGGTAAAGAGATAGATGCCGGTAAGTATCAAAAATTTCAGAGTTCTATCGATCAGATCATCGTGCATTCAGATTATGCAAAACGGGCATTAAACAAATATTTTCCTGATTTTCCAGATCAGAAAATTCACACAGTGCCCCACGGTGATTCTGACTTTTTATATAATAAACCTATCACAAGAGAAGAAGCACGAAAGAAATTAGATCTTCCTATGGATCAACAGCTCGTACTGTTCTTTGGCCAGATAAAGAAGGTTAAAGGATTAGATGTGTTGCTGAAGGCTCATTCTATAGTCCGGGACCGGCTTCCGAATGTAAAGTTGCTTGTTGTCGGAAAACCATGGAAGGTTGAACAGGAGGAATTTGATAATATTGTGAAGGAGCTTAATTTAAGTAAAGACTGCATATTAAATTATTCCTATGTTCCGAATGAAATCATTCCATATTATTTTGCGGCTTCCGATTTAGTAACCCTTCCATACCGAGAAATCTATTCGAGTGGTGTTATGATCAGGTCACTCGATTACGGTTCTGCCATAGTTGCATCAGATCTTGATACTTTTAAAAAAATAATTATTGAAGGAGAAAATGGAGTGCTATTTAAAAATGAAGATGAAAAGGATCTGGCAGAAAAGCTGATAGCGTTGCTTCAGGATAAAGAAAAGATGACAAGGATGAGAATAAATGCACGCAGGACAGCGGATGAAAAATTCAGTTGGCAAATGATTGGAAAAAGAGTGAACGACATCTATAAAATGGCACTGAATGGCAGCATATGATTGTGTAATGATTACCGGTTCTGCTGGTATGGTCGGAGCAAGCTTGATAGATTTCTATGGGCAGTCTCTTCCAAAAGAAAACATTATAGGTTCATGGTTTAAACCTACCATTGACTTATCAGATATTACAAGCAAATGCAAAGCTATTGAGTGTGACGTCACGGACTTTAACTTAGTATTTTATATTATCAATCAATATCGCCCAACAAAAGTTTTCCATCTTGCCGCGCAGAGTTATCC
>MWVT01000110.1_pt1 | contig 15706 bp, 17 predicted proteins | sample 1047201 | NCBI WGS metagenome assembly MWVT01 (sample SAMN06349988, study PRJNA376086) | soil metagenome | isolation source: TG5-1 sample Antarctic (ecotone) soil | place: Antarctica | collected 2015-01-13 | reverse complement strand
TTTTTTAATAAGCTTTTTACATGGGCCGCGTCAAAATCTTTGTGGAGGATATCTATCCGCCAGTCGTACACTTCCTCCGGTGTTCCTTTCAGCTTTTGGGCTTTTACAACGTAACCGTTGATTTCGCCTTTCGCAAATTCCAGGAAAAAAGCGCGGTTCACTTTTTTACGTTCATTGACAAGAACATCGCCAAACAGACCAAGGTGTACCCTTACTGTTCCATTTGCAAAAACAAAAAGCAAATGTTTTCCCCAGCTTAGTATGTCCAGCAGCTTTTTTCCGTTGATCCAGTTGGTGGGCATTGGGCCATAGCCACCGGCTTTCTTTACTACTTTACCTTTAAATGGCAGGAGTTGGTTTCTTAGAAGCAGTATGGACGGGCCTTCGGGCATACACCGTAAAATTTATTTTAATAAATAAAAATAAGTTGAATGATGCTTATGTTCTTATTTAAAATATGCTACAGAGTTAATAGCATTTTTAAACAAGTAGAATACTGCTTAAATTTACTCTCTACAATCTTTAAGATGCAAGAATCATTAATCGAAAGGATTACTATTGATCCTGAAATTTGCCATGGCAAACCAACTATTCGTGGATTGCGCTATCCTGTTGATTCTATTCTTGAATACCTTGCCGCCGGTGACTCAATAGAAGATATTTTAAATGAGTTCCCTGACCTGGAGCGTGAAGATATTCTTGCTTGTTTTGCCTATGCTTCTGCATCTATGAAATTGCGGGATATTCAAGTTCCCGCTGCATGAAATTTATCATCGATGTACATCTGCCAAAATCAATTGCTACCTTTTGTATGGGACATTAAATGCTTCTTTTTGCAATCATCATTTATCTTCTTTCAAAGGGGAGCTAAAACAGGAATTAATAACAGCACTAAAGGCTGTATCAAAATTCTTTTTTGTAATTTGTCAAACTTCAAATACAGATAAAATGGAAGTTATTATTATTGGTGATTTGGTACAATTGAAATCCGGTGGCCCCAGGATGACAGTAAAACGCATTATTGGTCAAGGCCTCGATACCTGGCAGGGAAAGACAAACGAACAGGTATTAAAAATACAGGGGTATAAAGATGGTGACATGGTGTGCATCTGGTTCGAAGAAAATAAATTAAATGAAGGGGTTTTTCCCCTTGAAGCCCTACAGAAAGTTTAGGTGTTAGTCATTCACTACATGGAACTTTGCGCTTTATAAAGGCAGGGTTCATTCTTCACATTAGGTTCATTAATTCATATAACAAATTGAGTATAGCAAATTCACTTTTTTGTCATACTGATACTTCGTACTCAGTACAGGCTGTGGAAGCATTTTATAGTCTCAATTAAGGTAAGAGGTTAGCAAAAGACCCTTCGTACCTCAGGGTGACAAAAAAATCATTATTGTTATTATAATCGAAAGTGCCATAGGAATAAGGATTTGAAATGTATAACTTCATAATCCATATAAAAATATGACGAAGCTTTTTCTTTTCATTTCATTTTTACTCCTTGCCACATGCACTTATTCGCAGAAGTTAAGCCAGGTAAGTATGTTAGATGGCGCCAAACTTTCCTATTTTTCTATTCAAACCGAGCAGAACGTACTGATCCGTATTTCAGATGAGGGAAAAGTGCTGGAGTGGGGACTGGAAGTAATGTCGGAGCGTTCCAATTATTATGCACCTCGTCTTCAACCCTTCCTGGCAAGAGTAGAGTATTACGACCAATATTCAGACTCTTCATTCAAAGGCAAAGTAAAAAGCATCGGCACTTGTTTTATTACCTATTACGGAGCAAATGAAACTGAACAAAAACGCGGCAAGCCAAAATCGTTTGGCAGCTTGTACTTAGATTACTATTCTAATTATGATGAAAAAAGGCTGCAGGGCAAATTGAAAATGTTGGGAACTCTGTCTTTGGAATATTACAGGCCGTACGAAAATGAAGCATACCGCGGAAAGCTGAAATCCATTGGCAGTACGGCCATAACTTACTATTCAGCCTTTGATGATAGGTACAATACAGGCAAAATAAAGACGATTGGAGCTGGGTCTTACGTCTGGTACTCTCCCTTAAACCACACTTACCTGAGAGGTGGATTGAAAACGAATAATTACAGGCAGGTGATTAGCGGCACTACTTATGTTTTGCAATAACACAGTTTGATGAATTAATACAACACCTCTTTTTTTTTATTACCAGGAATTTGTTTGACTTATCATTAATTAACTGCACAAAAAAAACGCAGTCATTTTAAACTGCGTTTTAGCTATTGTTTTTTTTGGATTAATGACGTCCGTCTTTTTTATCCAGCTCGTTTCCTATAATGGCCCCGGCGCCTGCGCCTGCCGCACCCCCAATAACTGCACCTGCTGCCCGGTTCCTTTTATTTACTATTGCTCCTGTTCCGGCACCTACTACACCACCAATAACGGCACCTTTGGCAGTTTTACTCCACCCGGTGTTTTTCTTAGCCGTATTATCCGATTCGGAAGACATAGCATCCGAACTGGTGGCTGTAGAACTGGCTGTTGAGGTTTTAACCGTTGTGGTTTTCTTTTCTTCTGTAGGAACAAAAGGCTCGGCTTTTTTAGTGGTTGGGACTTCTGATTTGCTGTTACAAGCACCTAACAAAATAGCTGCGCTTAAAATAAATAAACTTTGTTTCATGAATTTTCTTTAGGGTGAATGATTAATTCGTGAAAGATAATGCCGTAAGAAGCAAAATAAGAAGAAGAAGTGTGAAAGCTTTATCAATACGAAGATGTACTAGTGCCTGTTAAGTAAATATCCCTGGCTGGTCGTAGCGTTGTTAAATAATAAACGCCTGTTATTTTTTTTGCATCAGACATAAAAAGCAACAAATTCTTAAGCAAACAAACGTTGAAAATGGTAACGGCAAATTGCATCGTTACTGGCTAAGACGATGAAGAAGATGGCTACATAATTTTTTCTTTTTTGCCACTGGCTATACTTGTGTTAATGGCACAAAATAAACCTTTTAAAGTAACGATTTTTCCAGCCTTCATAAAGCAATGCAGCTGACTAAGTAAAAAGAAAACTTATATTGAAAATTAAACAGTATAAATAAAGTTTCTTCAATCTAATTTCTCCGCCTAAGGCGGAGGCAGGGGGCTGCTCATCTGTTCACTTGTCTTACCAAAACGCCTTTCCCTTGATTGGTAATCAATAATAGCTTCGTAAAGATTGTTTTTTCTAAACTCAGGCCAACGCACAGTTGTAAAGTAAAGTTCCGCATAAGCAAGCTGGTAAAGTAAAAAGTTTGATATTCGATATTCGCCACTGGTACGTATCATTAATTCCGGGTCTGGAAATTCACTTGTACATAAAAATTGTTGTAGGGTATGCTGGTCGATTTCTTCTACATTTAATTTATTGCTTTTTACTTCCCATGCAATGTTTTTTACAGCATTTAACAGCTCCCATCGTCCGCTATAACTTAAGGCCATTATTAAATTTAAACCTGTATTGTGTTTGGTCATTTCTATGGCTTCATCTAATCCCTTCCTGGCATAAACAGGTAACATGCTTAAATCGCCAATAACATGTAGCTTAATGTTGTTTTTGTGCAGGCTTTCAATTTCATTGCGGATGGTTGTTACCAATAATTCCATTAACCCGACTACTTCGTATTGTGGCCGATCCCAGTTTTCTGTAGAAAAAGCATAAAGGGTAAGATATTCAATACCCAATTCTGCAGACCCTTCAACAATGTTACGTACACTCTCTACTCCATGAAAATGACCGAACAAACGATCTTTTCCATGCTCTTTTGCCCAACGTCCATTACCATCCATAATTATGGCAATATGCCGCGGAAGTCGACTTTTATCTATTTGTTCTAAAGTGTCGATTGTGTTCATGGCAGCCACAAATGTAATCATGGATAGCTGAATTTGTAAAACGATTACGTATGGCCATTTCAAATTGAGCTTCTTTCCTATCTTTCATATACCTGGATAGGGATAAATGCAAATTCAATATCGTAACACTAAGTTCCCCCTTTTCCGAAGGATGCATTGCAAGAGGATTGGGGACATTAATTAACCGTTGGGCATTTATATGATTGCAGGTTAAAGCTAACGTAGAATACTGCTGTAGCAAACTGATCTTTATTTGTACTAACACCTCTTTGAAACCCTTTTGCCCCAATCAATGGGCCAGTTTCATACGACCTGTCCTGAAGTAAAAAAGCAGGGGAGGGTGAGCCATCGGGGTTGGGTGGAAAAATACCAGGATCCGCATACGTTTTGCTTACATCATCAAGATAATCGGTATTTGTAAAACGGTGCACAATTTCAAACCCAATATTTATACGTTCATTAATGGAGTATTTTAATCCAACTCCAAAAGGAATGCTGACTGCCATGGAACTATATGGCTTGCGGTCAGCATAAGACGTATCGCCCTGTCCTTCAGTACCTAAGGTGCGCAAGAAATACTTTTCTTTGCCTAAATAAGCATATGGATCATAATTAAAAAGGCCCGCTCCTAATGTTATATAAGGAGTAAAACGAAAGGCAGGATCGCCGGGCAAAAAACGATAAAAATTAAAATCACCTTGAAGAGCAAGTTCCCATGTATTAGTATTGAAACTTAAATTACGACGGCGCATAAATTCGTTCTCGTCGTTATACACATCGGAATAGCCTAATTGGGCAAAACTGGCGCCTATTCTTAAGGCAATATAATTACCAAAATTTTTACGGAAAAAAACGGTTGCAGCAGGCTTTGGGCGATTTAAATGAGCACGGGTGTTCAGGTCTCCAAAATAATGTCCGGCTCCAATTCCTACCCCAAACTCCCCTTCCTGTGTAATACTATTCTGTGCAAAAAGAACGGTGGGGATACAGATTATTATAGCAATAAAAATTTTTTTCATACTCGTGTAAAATACAATTTCTTATCAATTAAACGAAAAAACCGGAAGTTTGGTATTTGACAATTTAATTACGCTTATCAAGCCCCCAGGATAGTTTATTACGTAAGGTTTGTAAAAAATTATTTTCGTTTAAGCGAACAAGGTTAATGGTAAAGTTTTCTTTTCGTACTGCCAACTGTATGTTTTTGTTGACCACCTCCCTGCGTGAATCCAGGGCAACGATAATATCGTCTGAACGGCTTTCAATTTCGAATGAAATTATAGTATTGTCAGGAACCACAATTGAACGAACATTTAAATTATGTGGGGCAATTGGTGTCATTACAAAACTACAGGCATCTGGAAATACAATGGGTCCCTGGCAGCTTAATGAATAGCCAGTAGAGCCGGTAGGCGTTGCCAGTATTAATCCATCTGCCCAATAAGTGTTTAATAGCTCGCCATTTAAATATGTATGGATCTTTATCATTGGCGAAACATCACGCTTATGAATGGCAAATTCATTTAAGGCGTAGGGAACACCATTAAATAAAGACAAACTTGAATCAAGATGGATCAAGGACCGTTTATCTACAATAAAAGAACGCCGGGCCAACGCTTTCACAGCTTCGTGCAATTCGTTTCTGCCAATAGAAGCTAAAAAACCTAAACGGCCAAAGTTGATGCCGACAACCGGGATATTTTTATTCCGTACTAATATTACGGTATCTAACAAGGTTCCGTCCCCACCGAGGCTTATAATAAAATCAATTTCATTGGTAAGATCATCCGATGATGAAAATATTTCAGCTGAATCTGTTAAGGAAAGCTTTTCCCTTACTTCATGAAAAAAAGGTTGAAAAATTACCGGGATGATTTCTTCTTTTTGTAATTCATCAAAAAAAAGTTGTACGTCTTTTTGTTGTTCTTTATCCAAAACCCTGCTATAGACAGCTACTTTCAAATTATGTTTATTTGGAAATGCAGATTGAAAATTTTAGAAGCTGTTTAAATTTCATTTTCAGAATTTATTTGCTGCTAAGAGTGGCCGGTGGGGACACCGGCCACGGCGGGCTGCCGCTGTGTCCTTACCAACCGCAATAGGAAATGAAAATTCAATTTTTGAACAGCTTTAGAGGTAACCCCTGTCATGTAAATATAAACCGTTTTGCTTTAAAGAATTAAAGCTCCATTCCAGCCTGAATATAAAATCATAGAACAAAACAACATCTAACCCAATACCGCCGGAATATAACAATGTGTTATTTAATGTATTTGTATTGCGATGCTGATTATAAATATAGCCCGTATTGGCAAACACCTTTCCATATACTCTCACCGGGAAGTCATTTAATCGTTTAATTTTTTTAGAGGCAATATGTACTTTCGTATTAATTAATGCCCTGGAAAAACTTGCCTTTGTAAATCCGCCTCCAACTCCATCAATTATATAATCTTCATAACCTTGTAAATAAAAGTTGTTTTGTCCTATAAAACCCTGTGTTATGTAAGGTTGCTTAAACGGTAGCTTTATTACACCGGCCAATCTTAGATTAAAAAAATATTTAGAAGATAGCGGCCACGTGGTAGAAGACCTGGCTGTCAATTGCCAAAGATTAAGTTGTTTACTAAACCCTTTTTTTTCTAACACAATATCTGCTGCAAAACCCTTTGTAGGGTAAGGAATAAAATCAACATCAAAATACTGCATCTGGTAAAAGATTTTTGGATATCGAATCTTATTTTTCTGGAACGAAAATGCAGGGCTTAATTTGAATACTGTGTCATTTACATTTTCAGAATTATACCCTATGCCAAAAGTATGTTTGGTTTTAATAGCAGGCCGGTAAGAAAATTCCATTGAAGAATTAAAAAAGGTATGAACAAACTGATCTGTTTTTTTATAAGTGACGAGGCGATTATTAGCCGTTGCATAATTAATATCCCTGTTTCTACCGTAAGCGATACTAAAGTTGGAGGACCACCGCAGGTTTTTATCCATTGGCAAACTCGCGTATCTGATGGCAACTTGTTTAGTATAGCCATTACTTAAGTTTACCTCTAACTTATCATTACGACCTGTAAAATTTTTATGTTTAAACTTGATGCCATACTTAACACGGTTCAAATCCATGTTTTGATTTTGAACCCATTCCTGAACGCTTTTGTCCACCAGTTTTACAAATGGGACTGGGAAAATATACCATCTTTCTTTTACTGTTATCAATACAGAAGCACCTTCTCCTATAATTCCGTTTAACGATACCACCACCTCTAGAAAAAGAGTTGTGTTCATTAATTGTCTTTTTGCCTTTGCAAACTTTGTTATTAAAATGTTCAGCGGGTATTGTTCATTCTCTTCAAATGGAAGCTCTCGCAAAATAATTTTGGCATTTGTTTTACGGTTGCCAACAATAACTATTTCTTTAATTGTATAAATGGAGGTCGTATCTGTATAGAATGTTGTTTCATTTGTAGAGTAAATAACATTGCTTTCTCCAATATTCAATTGTGCCTGTAACCCATATGAGCAAAAAAGTAATAATAATATTGACAATGGGTATTTGAAAAAATGCATCAGGCAAGGTTCTCCATTATATTATACTAAATATGATACCTGAATTAAGTAAGAGGTAATTTGCCATTAAATTTTTAAATAATGCATTAAGTTATCGTAATTACTGCGCAATTCATTTTCATATAATTCTTCTCCAAAATAATATTTTATACTATACTCATATCGTTGCAGAGTGGTTATGATATCCGAAATTTCTACTTTATTTATCCGGATGGTTACCTGCATTGTGCCGGTTTCCGGATCAGTGAAAGAATTTAACTGGGTAATTTGTGCATCATTTGACTCTACAATCCTGTTTAATTCGTTAAAAGAGTAATCTTTTCCTTCTATTTCCAGTACTATTAAACCCCCAGGGTCATTCAGGCTCATAAAATCCGATGCATTGCGGAGCAAATCATTATAAGTTATAATTCCTATTATGTGATTCTCTTCAATAACGGGAACAATGCTTATATTATTTTGTACAGCAATTTGGATGGCTTTCAAAAAATGATCATTTGCCTGCACAGATTTACCACCATCGCTGATGAGTAATTGCTCTAAAAGATCATCATCATCAGAATGTAATAATTGTTCTTCGCTTATAATACCGATATATTTATCTTCTGCAACAATTGGTAAATGCGCTACATGATAATCATTCATTAACTGCAATGCATGAAATACTTTATCATCCAAATGCAGGTAAGGAATTGAGTGAGATATGAGATCGCGTGTTAACATGGATGACGGGTTTTAGATTAAAAGACAACAGTATTCATGTAACTGTTGCAGGGGTCGCTAATTTTTTCAAAAATTTATGCAATATCAAATTAAATTCTTCTGGTTGCTCCATCATAGGTGCATGCCCACATTTGTCTACGAAATAAAGTTCACTGTTCGGTATTAACCTGTTAAATTCTCTCGCTACAAACGGAGGTGTAATGGTATCATTGTTTCCCCAAATCAATAAAGTCGGCTGTTTGATGTTATTCAATTCATCTCCAAGATTGTTTCGTATGGCACTTTTAGCTAATGCAATAATCTTAATAACTTTTATGCGATTCTTCGTAATATCAAATACCTCGTCTACCAATTGTTTTGTAGCAGTTTTAGGATCGTAAAAAGTAAGTTCTGTTTTCTTTTTAATATATTCATAATCTCCACGACGTGGATAAGTATCACCCATGCCGTTTTCAAATAAACCGGAGCTACCCGTGAGCGTTAAGGATTTTACTCTTTCAGCATGCTTTAATAAATAAATCAATGATACATGGCCGCCTAATGAATTACCCAGCAAATGAATATTTTGAAAGCCCCTGGCCTCAATAAATTTATGTACAAACTTTGCAAGGCCGCCAACGGTTGTGTGCAAAATGTCCAGTTCAAACAAAGGAAGCAACGGAACCACTACTTTATAGTGTTGGCGGAAGTATTCAACAAGGTCTTTAAAATTGCTTAATGCACCAAACAAGCCATGAAGCAATACAAGAGGTTCGCCCTGCCCTTCTTCTATAAACTTAAATTTATCCTGATGTTTTATTTCGTATTGCATCCAATAATCTCTATTCGCTAAAATAGTCGATTTACTTAAAACTCACTAACATATATACGGATTTTAGATTGACGATTGCAGATTGAGTTGGCAGATGACAACACAGTTTACAGTTACGGTTTACGGTTGCATGCGCAGATGCCTATTGCTCATTGCCTATTACTTATTGACTATTTTCCAGCTTTATGAAAAATATTTTCAAAAAAAATATTTAATTCGGCAAACATATTTTTTAAAAAAGGAAGCAAAATCCCTAACCCATTAATAATCTTTGGCGCTAAAGGTTGGAGGTAAGGAAAGACGATGGAATGTTGTACGGTTTCTTTATTCAGCATGTTCAGGTTATTTGCATAAAACAGTATAATGCTGAAAATAAACAGATAGATCAATGAAAAAAAGAAAACACCTCCCAGTTTGTTCAGCCAACCAAGCATAGCCATTTTTACAATATTTTCTAAAGCCTTTGCACCAAGCCGCACTACTAAAATTACGATAATGAAAACGACAGCAAAGGCAATTACTGGCAACCACCGCTGCGATATGCTGACATTATTACCGAGGTAGGAAGCAGCTACAGCCGAAAGCTTTATTGCAGCAGCCAAACCAATTATAACCGCCAGGAAAGAAAAAATACCAATAATTAATCCTTTGCTTATCCCTTTAAAAATGGCTATTACCAGTAATACAACCACAATTACATCTATAAACATGGCCTTATTTACCTAACAACTCTTTTACGGCTGCAGAAATTGCTTTTCCTTCTGCTTTTCCGGCTAATTTTTTTGTAGCTATACTCATTACTTTTCCCATGTCTCCAGGTGAAGATGCACCTGTCTCTATGATTATTTCTTGAAGTTCTTTTTTTAAATCATCTTGACTCATTTGAGCAGGCAAAAATGTTGAAATAATATCAAGCTCTTGCTGCTCTATTAACGCCAGGTCTTCCCTGTTCTGTTGTTTGTAAATATCTAATGCATCTTTTCGTTGCTTAACCATTTTCTGCAATAACCTGAGTTCTGCATCGGCATTGATTTCTCCGCCAGCACCGGGTTCTGTTTTGGCTTTAATAATTTCTGCTTTGATGGCTCTGTAACTACGCAGCGAAGCTTCGTTCCTGGCTTTCATAGCCTCTTTCATTCCATCCATTACTTTTTGTTCCAGGTTCATAAATTGTTATTTTAAATGTAGTTGTATAACAGCTGGCAGATGACAGAAGATGGCATGAATGGTTGATAGATGATAGCCATGTCATAATTTCAAAAACATCATTTGCCATCTACTAGGCAACAGTGTTTATTATTATCAACGACCCACTGTCATCAGCCATTTGTCATCAGCCAACTTCTAGTCTGCTTTATTCTCCTTCATTTGCTGTTCCTGAAATTTTTTATAGAATTGTTTAGCAAATTCTTTCATGTCATCTACCAGTTCATTTTGCTTTGTTGCCCGTTCAAAAGTATCTGCCATGGTCATAATGGTTTGATAATAAAAATCAGCCATTTCATCTACCATCATTTTTTGCGTCCAGAGGTCTATTCTTAATGCCGTTTTTTCTGCACCATCCCACAGCGATAGCATTACAGCTTTTGATTGTTGCGGCACACTGGCAGTGCTTTCAGTCGCCTGCCATTGAATGCTTTGTGGCATACGCCCTTCATCTAATTCCACTTCTATTGTTATGATTGACTTCATCAGTTATTTAATTTTGCGGCGAAGATAAATTAATACTGTACTGTTTTCTCTATGCATTGCCACATCAGGCCAGCCGTACGTTGCCAGCTAAATTCTCCTGCTCTTTGTTTACCCTTTTGTATTAAGCTGTTTCGAAGATCTTCGTCTTTATAGATCAACATTAATTTTTCTGCCATATCATTCACACTTAATGGGTCAAAATACAAAGCTGCTTCTTCGCCAATTTCCTGCATTGAAGAATTAGCCGAGGTAAGCACAGGTATTTCTGATTTCATAGCCTCTAAAACAGGTACTCCAAACCCTTCAAAAAGCGAAGGGTAAATCATTGCATAAGCACTGGCCGTTAATTGAGCTAATACGCTTTCAGAAATATACCCTGGAGTTATTATATCGTTCCTGTATTTATATGTTTTTAATAGATGAAGAAAATCATCATTTTTCCAGGCTAACCTCCCTGCCAGCACTAATTTCCAATTACTATGTTGCCTCTTTTTAAAAAGTGAGAAAGCTTTTAGAAGGTTAACCAGGTTTTTACGGGGTTGTAAGGCGCCGGTATAAATAAAAAATTCTTTTCCTTCAGTATATTTTTCTTTTATTATTTCTTTCTGTTGAATATTTAAAGGGTGGAAAATTTTCTTAACTGCACTATAAACAATATTGATCTTTTCATCAGCCGTTTTATATTGAGTGATGATATCTTTTTTTGAAAAATGAGAGACCGTTGCGATCATTTTCGCTTTTTTTAGATACAAGGGTGTATATCTTTTATAAAATAATTCATGGCTTTTTCTATAAGTTTCGGGATAGTGCAAAAAACCAAGATCGTGAACGACCAGGCATTGAGGTATTTTGCTGGTTAGCGAACAAAAACCATCGGGTGAAATAAAAACGTCTGCTTTTATTTTTTTTAGGACTGAAGGGATTTTTACATCGTACCAAAATTTCCAAAGCAAGGGATGTCGGGCCGGTGGCCCGACCACAACGGGTGTGACGTTGGAAGAGAAAATGTATGTCTCATCATACGGCCGGTCAAATAAAAAATAAAACTGGTGTTCTTTGTATTGATTGGTTAATAACCTAAAAACCTCTCTTGTAAAATAACCAATGCCTTCAAGATTTTCTTTTAACAAAAATCTTGTATTAACTGCTATAATCATCTACGGCCAAAGGTAGGCAGTGATAATTATGGAAGTAATGCAGTAAAATGACCTTTCATCAACCTAAAATGATGGGTTAAATTTTTCTCCTATCGAAAAAATTGGTGTAATTCTTCATCACAAATAAAATTTTCAAAGTAAAAATCTCTGAAGTAAACAGATATTTTCTTGGTCTTATATTTGAAGAATAAAATTTGGTTGCTTCACCCTTAATCCTATAATTTATTTAATGACCTCTTAAGTGGAAGAGGATGGTGGCTTGTAAAGGGGCCTGGTTCGAGGCCCCTTCTTTATTAATCAAACTCAAAAATTTATTTATTTTTAAGGCTATTGTCTGCTCTAACCTATAAACCTTTCAACTTTTCGGCTACATTTGTCAACAATGGAGTATAATACAACCCGCAATCAACTGGTGATACGAGAATATGGCCGCCATATACAGCGCATGGTGGAGCATTTACTAACAATTGAAGATCCTGAACGCCGGCAGCGCAATGCGCAGGTAGTTATAGAGTTAATGGGTGTTTTAAATCCACATTTAAAGAATGTTGAAGATTTCCGCCATAAACTTTGGGATCATCTTTTTCTCATTTCTGATTTTAAATTAGATGTTGAGTCCCCTTATCCAATACCAACGAGGGAAAAATTGAAAGCTAAACCCGATCCCCTTCCTTATCCGAAGCGATATCCGAGATTGCTGCACTTAGGTAAAAACCTGGAATTAGTAATTGATAAAGCATTGGAAGAAAAGAATGAGGAAAAGCGCCAGGGCTTTGCAAATGCCATTGCCTATTATATGAAATTGGCCTATACCAACTGGCATAAGGATACTGTTCATGACGATAATATACAAAGTGAACTAACTAGTATTACAAAAGGCCAGCTAGAATTTACCAACACGCCTTATGTAAAAGCATACCGTCCCCAGGAAGACCGTGACCGCGAAAGAGGAAGCTACGGAAAGCCCCGTGGAAAATACCAGCAACGGGGTGGTGGTGGCGGGGGTCGTAATGACAACAGAAGCGGTGGTGGTAAATATGGTAAAAAGCGATATTAGTCTTTGGTTTTAATTTAACCCTTCCCCTCATTAATTTGCAACATTAATTTTTATTCTTTATAGTGTAACCAGCAACAGAATTTTATCATCTTTTGTTGCGCTTTACTCGTTAGGTTTCTGTTCTTTTATTAATATTAAAAACTAAACCTCATTTTATTGGAGTGTTGCTGCACACCCTTGTTGGCAATGGGTGCTAACCTCTCCACTTGAGGCAGAGCCAAGGGGGATCATTATGTATTCATTTGAAGTTATCGGGGGTAAAAAACTAAAAGGAGAAATTATACCACAAGGGGCTAAGAACGAGGCTTTGCAAATTATTAGTGCCATACTATTGACCGATGAAAAAGTAATAGTCAGCAACATACCTGACATAGTGGATGTAAATAATTTGATAGAATTGCTGCAGGCAATGAATGTGAAAATTAACCGGGTTGACCGCCATACCTGCCATTTCCAGGCAGATGATGTAAATCTCAATTATTTACGAAGTGATGATTTTAAGATAAAAAGCGGAAGGTTACGTGGCTCAGTGATGTTTGCGGGTCCAACCCTGGCGAGGTTTAAAAAAGCCTTTATTCCAAAACCCGGCGGCGATAAAATAGGCAGAAGAAGACTGGATACACATATTTTAAGTTTCAAAAAATTAGGTGTATCATTTACTTATAGTGACGATGGATTCTTTCACTTAACTACCAATCAACTAAAGGGAGCTTACATTTTATTAGATGAACCTTCTGTAACGGGCACTGCCAATATTATTATGGCAGCAACTATGGCAGAAGGCACTACAACTATTTATAATGCCGCTTGCGAACCTTATATTCAGCAACTGTGCAAAATGCTTAACCGCATGGGTGGAAAAATTAGTGGAATAGGCAGTAACCTGTTAAACATTGAAGGAGTAGAGAAACTGCACGGTACTGAACATCGAATGTTGCCTGATATGATTGAAATTGGTTCTTTCATTGGCCTGGCAGCTATGACCCAAAGTGAAATAACCATCAAAAATGTTAGTTATGAAAACCTCGGCGTCATTCCTGAAAAATTTCAACAATTAGGCATACAATTAAACTTGCTGGGAGACGATATACACGTACCCAGCCAGGATATGTATGAAATACAAACTTTTTTAGATGGTGGCATGCTGACGGTTTATGATCACCCTTGGCCGGGGCTTACGCCAGACTTATTGAGTATTATTTTAGTGGTAGCTACCCAGGCTAAGGGGTCTTTATTGATACACCAAAAAATGTTTGAAAGCCGGCTGTTTTTTGTAGATAAATTAATTGAAATGGGAGCCAAAATTATTTTGTGCGATCCTCATCGTGCTGCTATTGTGGGACTAGAACGAAAATACAAGTTAAAAGGAATAAACATGACCTCCCCCGATATACGCGCCGGTGTTGCATTATTAATTGCAGCTTTAAGCGCTGAAGGCAAAAGTATTATCCAAAATATTGACCAGATCGATAGAGGATATCAAAATATTGATCATCGTTTACAGTTATTAGGTGCTGAAATAAAACGGGTATGATTATCTTTTTATTTTGTTATAAAAAAATAGTCAAAATGTAAAATTGAGATTGAATTCTTAAATTACATCCTCAATTTAATCAGACACATCTGTGGGTTTGGTTAGCAATCGGTTAAGTAATGAATCTAAAAGGCAAGGTAAAATTTGTAAACCGCGATAAAAGTCAATTTTTCGCCACAATAAAAAGTAGGGTAGAAAAGCATTTTAAAGAAAACAATATTTCAAAATATGGTAACGGTGTATTGATCAGCAAAACCGTTGTGCTACTCCTCATGTACTCTCTTCCTTTTGTTTTTATAGTTTTATTTCAACCAGTATATTGGCTTAGTTTATTACTCTGGTTAACAATGGGAGTGGGTATGGCCGGTGTTGGTATGAGTGTTATGCACGATGCTAATCACGGGGCATATTTTAACAATAAGAGAGTTAACAATTTAATGTCCCACGTTCTTAATTTATTGGGCGCTTCAAGATTCAACTGGAGGCTGCAACATAATATTCTCCACCATACCTATACCAATATTACGCATATGGATGACGATATTGATGATAAAGGAGTGCTACGCTTTTCGCCACACACTAAAGTAAAATCCATTCATAGGCTACAATGGTTGTTTGCTTTTTTTCTTTACGGCATTACAACCCTTTATTGGGTTTCGGCAAAAGATTTTTTACAGTATTTCCGTTATAAAAAAAATGGGGTGAATGCTAATTCAAAAAAAGAAAATGTAATGGTCCTTGCCAAAATGATTACATTAAAATTGCTTTATTTTTTTATTTTTTTTATTGTACCTGTTGCATTTTTTCATTTACCGTTTGTTGAAATATTAGTTGGATTTTTAGTAATGCATTTTGCAGCAGGCGTTATTTTAACAGTGACTTTTCAATTAGCACATTCCGTTGAGGGCACGAGCCATCCCCTTCCAAATGATAATGGAATTATTGAAAATGATTGGGCTATTCATCAAATGAACACCACTGTTAATTTTGCACGCAACAATAAATTATTGTCATGGTATGTTGGTGGGCTTAACTTCCAGGTGGAGCATCATCTTTTCCCCCGAATATCTCATGTTCACTATCCACGAATTGCGCCAATTGTAAAGCAGACTGCTGAAGAATTTGGCATTCCTTACCTGGAAAACAGAACATTTGGCAAAGCCTTAAAATCTCACATTATCTTTTTGAAAAATTTAGGGAAGCTTCCAAATATCAATGAAGCTATTGCTTAATTACTATTGCATTAGCTGATTTACATAATAATTTTTGCCTTCAC
>MWVT01000109.1_pt1 | contig 15876 bp, 16 predicted proteins | sample 1047201 | NCBI WGS metagenome assembly MWVT01 (sample SAMN06349988, study PRJNA376086) | soil metagenome | isolation source: TG5-1 sample Antarctic (ecotone) soil | place: Antarctica | collected 2015-01-13 | reverse complement strand
TTGTAATATCCCCAAAATGACTTCTAATGTTGTGTGCTGGAAATTAATAAAGTAAAAAGCGCTTTTACAATACTTTGGGAGTAGGTCGAATCCTGTCTTCCCAACCAAGAGAGATGTCACAAAACAACTAAGCCCGCAAATTCAATAGTTTGCGAACTTTTTATTTGGTTTCCTTATCTAAACCCAAATATGAACGGGAATATGAACGTCACGATAATGGTCCATATGAAATAAACTGGCAGGTATGTGGCAATGGTTTTTCCCACTCCGTCTATCTCAGTCTTCTTTGAAAGAATTTTGAAAAGTTGCGCAGTTACCAAGAGCAGGTTTATCAAGATCAAAAAATTGCCTCCCAAAACTGCAGCTCTGTTAGGTGTAATGCCCCATTCCGAAATCCGGAATACAATAGCAGAAAGCGCAATGCCATTTACAATAATGGTTACAAGAGATAGAAGAAGAAGAATCCAAATTTCAGCAGGGCTTTTAGTTGTCCTGGGTGTTCCGGCAACAGAAAAGAAAATGATTGCCATCACGCCAATTAACAACGCATTAAAAATCAATAAAAATTCCCGGTCGTTATAAGGGTCTTTCCCGGAATAAACCATTGCCACCAGATAAATTACCAGCATCACTAATACCAGGGGACTGAATATTTTAGCTATTACCGGTGAAACTTTACCTACCAACTGCGGATTGGTTTGTGTAAGATAGGTACCAATGATGGGTGCTGCGGGAAGACCGAATACTACAATATTCTCAAAATAAAATTTTTCAATATTAAAGCCGATCAGCGAAAAAAGCCCAATGGTTATACCGCTCAGAATGGCGCCTGCTATCAGGATGAGCGTTGTCATCACTACCAGGTCGCCGTTATACTTTAAATAGCCAAGCCGCTTCTCATCGTTATTTTGCTTCTCACCAACAAAAGCAAAACCTAATACACACCATAGAAATAAGAGCAAATGAATGCACGATAAAACTAAAGTATCGCTTTGCTTAACATCGGGAAGGAAATTGATAAAAACTAAACCAAAAAGGGTTGAGCCAACTATGAAAGCGATTTTACCAGTTGATAATTTATTTTTCCAGGCAAAGTAAGCCATTAGCGCAGGGAAAATGATGAAACCGATATTCCGGGGATAGAAAAACTCTTCGTCTATCCCTAAAAATGCCGGCAGCTTTGCGATGACACCTGCTACCACCGAAGCAATTATCACAAATAAGGCTTCCTTGCCTGTGCCCCATTTTATCTCATCACTTTCGTAATTCAGTCTTTCATTCCAGACATCAGCGAGCGTATTGCCCTTAAGCTCCGGATACAGTGTACTGAACTCCTGCTTAAATGACACCTTGTTAGTTCGGTACATCTTTTCGAGTTGACCTGGGTTGTTTAGGTTCGATAGTATTTCTTCTTTCATGGTTTATACTTTAAAATTTTTATTCTTTTCATCCATATTATTAGTCAAGGTGGTTCAATTCCACATCGTGCCGTCTAATCCCAAAACAATTCCAAGGAATATTCCAATGATAAAAACTAATACACTTAATATCATGGCAATTGTCTTGCTTACACCGACCTGGGTATGAAACTGAAAAATGAAGTAATTACATAGACCACCCATTGCTCCGGCTAAGGGAACGATCATCAATGGTCTTATCATCCATAGCTTTCCCCATTCCGGATTAGGTTCTCCAGCTCCAAGGAGAAAAAGTGAGATCAGAATTAAACCAATTCCTGCGCCTACTAACATTCGTGTAACTAATAAACCCTGACGTATCTGTGAAGTTGAATTGTGTGATTGTGTCATTATAACTTAGTTTCTAGATGTAATAAATTTTTTTTATTGCTTATTTGAAAGTACTTTGTATTTCAAAGTATAATATTAAAAAAAATTATTTTATTCCTTTGATCATTCCTTCAAGAGCTTTGACATGATCTTTAAATCCTCGCTCACCTATTTTTGTTATTGAATATGTTGTTTTTGTCTTCCGCCCTATAAATCCTTTATGTACTTTTATAAACCCATTTTCTTCCAGCGTAACTAAATGAGTAGCCAGGTTACCATCTGTCACCTCAAGCATGGCTTTTAAATCATTAAAACTGATCTCTTCATTTATTATGAGCACACTCATTACACCGAGCCTGATGCGGTTATCAAATATTTTATTCAAACCAAGAATAGGGTTCTTCATTATGCATCCCTTTTTTCGTTCCGCTCATATTTATTCCACATCACAATGCCATATAGAATGTGTAAAACTCCAAAGCCTGCTGCCCAAAAGTATAAGCCATAGCCGATTGCCCAAAGGTTCACTACACCCAACAACAATTGGATATAACCGAGATAGCGGACCTCTGATAAGGTGAACTTAGAGCCATTGATCAAAGCCAGACCATAAAAAATAAGACATGCCGGAGCTACCAATGCATACATTCCATAGTCTGTCATACGCCAGATCAATAAGCCACCAACAAGCATGGGTACGGCTACATTGATTATCACTTTGCGGGCCATAAAGCCCCAGATCGGTACACCGGTTTTCTTGCTGCGTAGATAAGTAAATAAAAAAGCAAAGAAAAAGGCAGCAACAAAAGTAATCAGGGCCAAAACTAAAAGTTCATTGTCAAGATGTATAGGGCTCCCTTCCCTGCCATAAGTGGTATTCGTTTCATATGGGTTGCTATTATTTATTCCATATTGATCTAATTTTTTACTTGCGATCCACGCAGCTATCAAAGCACAAATGCCTGCGGCTATACCGCTCCACCCACTCAGGCTCACGAAACGGCTGCCTCGATCCATCATTTTCTTTATGTCTTCTAATGCCTGTATGGGTTCATTTTCGCCATTCATAAAAAGTGCTTTGAAATACAAAGTAAAATGTATTTCTTGATATATCCAAAGAGATTAATAAAATATTTAGCCCCTTTAAAAATATCCTTGTGAAAAATATTATCAAATTAAGGCTTTGTCCCGATAGCCTAACGGTATCAAGCCTGACAGAAGTCTTATTATGCTAAACCGGAGGAAAATGTTATCTGTTGGGAGTTTCTATTGCACCAAGAATGATTTGTGCTACCTGCTTTATTTGTACGGCAGTAATAGTAAGTGGTGGTGAAATACGAAGGCAGTGTGGTGCGAAAAGAAACCAGTCAATGATCAGACCTTTCTCAATACACCTGTCCACCACTATTTTACAAAACTCAAAAGATTCTAGCTCAATGGCCATCCACAATCCAAAAGAATTGATGCTTTTTATTTTGGGGTGTACCAATGATTGTCTTAAAAATTCTGATTTGTATACAATTCCTTCTGTCAATTGTTCATCAATCAAAGCCTTGAAAGCCGCCATACCTCCGGCGCAGCAGACCGGATGCCCACCAAAAGTGGTAATATGCCCTAGCACAGGATTTTCTGTAAGGCAGGCCATTAATTTTTTATCCGCTATGAAAGCGCCAAGCGGCATGCCACCACCAAGGGCTTTGCCAAGCAACAAAATATCCGGCACTACATCAAAATGTTCAAAGCCCCATAATTTTCCTGTCCGACCAAATCCGGTTTGTATTTCATCGAGGATGAATAGAGAACCAACATCAGTACAGCGTTGACGTACAACTTTAAGCCATCCATTTTGCGGAGCCCTAATTCCCGCTTCTGCCTGCACAGTTTCAGCAATTACTGCAGCAGTTTGATCTGTTATGAAAGACACGTCTTCGAAAGAATTATAGTTTAAATGTTGAATGCCTGGCAGCAATGGACGATATGCATTTCGCCAATATTCATCGCCTATTATACTAAGCGCTCCCTGTGTTGAACCATGATATGAATGATTAAATGCAACGATCTCTGTTCTACCTGTTGCCCGTTTTGCAAGTTTCATAGCCCCTTCTACGGCTTCGGCGCCGGAGTTGGTAAAGTAAACTGAATTAAGGAACGGTGGTAAATATTCAGTTAACAATTTCGCATATTGTACCTGCGGACTTTGTATAAATTCACCGTACACCATTACGTGCAGGTATTCATCTACTTGTTTTTTTATAGCGTCAACGACTTTAGGATGCCGGTGACCAACATTAGCAACAGCGATACCTCCTATAGCATCTATATATTTCTTTCCGGATGTATCAGTAAGTACACAATCTTCAGCATGCACAATTTCCAGTGCAAGCGGTGCAGTGGAAGTTTGGGCAATGTGGTGGAAAAATAATTGGCGAAGATTCATTAGCCTATTGATTTCACGCAAAGAACGCTAAGTTGAAGAAAGAAATACAAAGAGGGAATCAACATAAATGAATACCTTCTCTAAAATTTAAATTTTTTGTTTGCATGCCCCTTTCATATTATGAATAGGTACAAGTATTCTATGCACAATGAAACCTGTTCTGCGATCTTTGTCATTTGTAAATTTTTAAACTCCAATCATTTTTATGGCCATTATACTTCCCGTAGAAGATAAAGTCCCGCAATGGGGAGAGGATTGTTTTATAGCACCAAACGCCACCATCATTGGAGATGTAAGTATGGGTAATGAATGTAGTGTATGGTTCAATACGGTAATACGTGGAGATGTCAATAGCATTCAGTTGGGCAATAAAGTGAATGTACAGGATGGCGCCGTGATTCATTGCACTTTTAAGAGAAGCAAAACAGTCATTGGCAATAATGTATCTATTGGTCATAATGCCATTGTGCATGGATGCACGGTCCACGACAATGTGTTAATTGGTATGGGAGCCATTGTAATGGATAATGTGATCGTCCACAGCAACACAATAATCGCTGCCGGTGCTGTTGTATTAGAAAATACGGTGTGTGAAGAAGGTTCCATTTATGCAGGGATACCTGCAAAAAAAGTAAAAACAATAGAACCGGACAAGGTAGAAGGTGAGATTCACCGAATTGCCAATAACTATATAGGCTATGCGAAATGGTTTGCAGATGTGAATGAGGCAAAAAAATCCAAACCTCATCTTTAAAGTATTTCTTAAATGCTAAAGCTTCATTAATAGAAATGTGTTGATTATAATTTATCAAATAAAATTGCGTTCTTTATATCCGTAATACCCTTCAATGAAAAACTTCCGCTTTTTGCTTATTGCTTCCCTCATCACATTCACTATATCTTCCTGTAGTTTATTCAAACCCAAATATGGCTGTCCTTCAAATGGGAAAAACGTAGGCGCAGAAAAAGCGCTTGAACAAAATCCGAAAAAAACGCCAAAATTCAAGGCCTGAACTAAGTCCTATGCAGCTTTTTACATTCGGTTAGTGTCTATTGAATGTTAAAAGCCCGTTTTTATGAGCCTTACCCTACGATCCGCCCTTGGTTGCACTGAAGCTGTCATTGATGATGATGGTGGCCTCAAACGTTTTTATCTTATTGCAGATATTTTAAAAACTGAATTCCAGGTAGCCTTTACCAATAAGGAAGACGACTTTGATGCCATCAACTGGGATTTTTGTTTTGGCAGGAATTTGCTGACGCTATGCTACAGTATTTATAATGGTATTTCTCTATTTCCAACCCGTACCAAAGATGCCCGCAGGCGAGACAATGAAGCGGTGGTACAATTAGCCCATGTGCTCGAAGGAAAGCTGATGAATATTGATATGATGAAATCAGCATAATCGTTACTGAATTCCTGCAATAATTTGTTGGCATTTCTCAAACAGGTGAAATCAATTTTAAACTTCCCCACTTTATCATTTTAAACCTTTCATATTACCAAAGCTGTCTGAAGTACTGATGAGAATGTTTTCAAAATTACTACCATCCCTTTTCGTCTAAGCTCTCCAAAATATTATAATAACTAACGTATCTGTCTTCGGAAATCTCTCCATCTACCACAGCTTGCTTGACAGCACAACCCGGTTCGTTAATATGAAGACAATTGTTGAACTGACAATGGGCCATTCTTTCCCGCATTTCCGGAAAATAACCGGACAATTCCGGTTTCTCCACGCCGACCATTCCAAATTCTTTCATGCCTGGTGTATCAATCAATTTTCCTCCAAATGGCAAATCATACATCTCTGCAAAAGTGGTTGTATGTTGTCCTTTTCCACTCCAGCCACTCACATCTTGCGTACGTATATTCATGCCGGGGAAAATAGAATTAATAAAAGAAGACTTCCCTACCCCGCTGTGTCCGCTTACTAAGGTGACTTTGTCCTTCAATTTTTCCCTGATAGCCTCCATCCCTGTGCCATTTGTAACACTTATTAAAAAGACTTCATACCCGGCCTTTTCATACATCTCTTGAAAGGCTTCATATTGCAACATTTCCTTTTTTCTGTATAGATCACTTTTATTGAAAAGAATGCATGCAGGTACATGATACATTTCACAGGCCAATAAAAAGCGGTCAATAAAACCCTGTGAAGTACGTGGCTCACGCAAAGTAGCCAACATAAAAAACTGATCAACATTGGCTGCCACTATATGCTGCTGACTTTTGATACGGGGCGACTGCCTGTTGATATAATTTTTCCGGTCATGAATGGTATTGATCATTACAGAACTTTCGCCTTCATTCTCCATATCAAACTCAACAACATCACCAACTGCGATTGGATTGGTAGATGTAATGCCGTCGAGTTTGAAAATGCCTTTGATACGTGCATTCCAGAATTTTCCGCCTGCGTCTTTTACCGTGTACCAACTTCCCGTTGATTTGTAAACTATTCCCTGCATGATTAAGGAAATGTACGTAATAATGTATATCTCAAAAAAATGGAAAGAAATAAAAAAAACAATGCTGCGAGGATCAGATAAGGCGCCTGGTCTTCATACCTTGTTTTGGACTCTACATTGATCTTCGATTTTTCCAAACGATCTATTTGCTCATAAATTGCCATCAAACCTTCTTTGTTCTTTGCACGGAAATATTGACCCCCGGTTTGCACTGCTATTCGTTGTAACAGCACTTCATCTATGAACGGAGTATTGCGGTCAATTTTTTTTCCTCTTACTTCGCTTACAACCCTTGCACCTTCTGAACCCATACCAATGGTATAAACTTTTACACCTTTTGCTTTGGCGATCTCAAGTGCAGTTACCGGATCTATAATTCTGTTTTCAGGTGCCTCTTCTTTGCCATCGGTAAGTAATACCACTACTTTGCTTTTTGATTTGCCAAGTGAAAGTCTCTGCACAGAAGTAGCTAAACCCTCACCTATCAAAGTCCCGTCTTCGAGCATACCGCTTCGGATGCCATAGATCTGTAACAATAATCCTTCATGATCTGTGGATAATGGAAACTGCGTAAAACTTTCACCTGAAAAAACGACCAGGCCGATTTGATCTACAGGCCGTAAGCGCACAAATTCAATAGCAAGTTCCTTAGCCACTTCCAGCCTGTTGGGATAAAAATCTTTCGACAACATACTGCCGCTTACATCCATACATAAAATGATATCAATACCGTTTCCTCTTTTTTTGGATTGCACATCTTTGAGCTGCGGACGTGCAAGGGCGAGTATTAAAAATCCCATGGAAAGAAGTTGCAGCCAAAATGGGAAATGTATCCACGTGCTTTTCCCGGTACGAATAGTAAAGGCTTCTGCACTTGTCACCAAAAGGGTTGATTTCAAAGAACGTGACATTCGAAAACGCAGGAATGCAATTACGGGCAGCATAAGCAGTGCAGGGAGTAACCATGCATGTTTGAATTCTATATTTTGATACCACTCGTAGATCATTTACTTAAATTCTCAATTGCCACAATGTTTTCTTTTATTGTTTGCAAAGCCTCTGTTTTTTCTGTTTGAAAAGATTCGTAACGTGCAAATTTTACAAGGTCTGACATTCTCAAAGTCTGTAAAAGTGATCTGTACGTGTTATCCGGCAGCCCCAGGTTACCAATCTGTACACCAATATCATCAGTAGTTTTTGAATAAGATTGAATGCCTTTTCGCTTATACAGATAATCCCTGAAAATAGATACCAGTTCTGTGTAAAAAACTTTTGGTTCTGCTTCTGAATTTTTTTGTAACTGTTCGAGTCGTGCAAGAGCGCTTTTATATATTCCGGGATCGGGGCTAAATATTTCGTTGTCTATTTTCTTTTTTCTTCTTGGAAAAAGCAGCAGGAAAAAAAACAATAATAAAATGGCGCCTACCAGATACCAGTACCATGTAGCTTTTTTAGGTTTGCCTGCTTCCATTATGTCCTTCACATCGTGGTAGTCCTGTGCAGGATCAAAGGGTGTAAAAGTCACGTCTATCCGTACCGGTTTTATTTTATTGGAATTTGAAATGGAAAAAGAAGGCAATTGCCAGCTACCTGAATCCCAGCTCGTAATGGTCAGTAATTGCTTAATAATAATATCGTCTCCGCTGGTTAATGAATCAACTTTAGACCTGCTTAATATTTCAAAATGCGGGATGGTATCCGGCAAAGACCATTGAATATTCTGGCTCTTTTTTATTACAGCCTGGAAATTCCATTCCATGGGTTCGCCAATGAGTATTTTCTTTTTTGAAACATCAGCAGAAACAACAATTTTTTGTGTGAATGCAAATTGGGAAAACAAAAAACAAAAAAATAATATGATGAATAGGAAATATCTCATTTACTTGTTTCGGCTCATAAAGAAGTGCTGCAATACTTTTACATAGTCTTCATCTGTACGTACATGCAGCAGGTCTGCACGGCTTTTCTTAAAAACTGAATTGCAATAATCTGTCACTCTGAAAAATTCCTTTTCATATTCAAATCGTACTAATTTATTTGATGTATTCACCCATTTTTGTTTTCCTGTTTCCGCATCTTCTACTTTAAGCATACCAACAGCAGGAAGATGCTGATCCATTTTATCGTAAAGTTTTATCCCTATCACATCATGTTTATTTCCGGCTATCCGCAATGCATCCTGATATCGTGTATCAATAAAATCGCTTAGAATAAAGGCAATGCTTTTTTGTTTCGTGGTATTATTGAACATGCGTAAAGCGGTGCTCAAATGTGTTCCCTTCTTATTGCTTTCTACAGATAATAATTCCCTTATCATATAAAGCGCATGTGGCTTTCCTTTTTTAGGGGGAACATATTTTTCTATTTTATTGCTGTATAATATTAGCCCTACTTTATCTGCATTATTAACTGCAGAAAAAGCCAGTACAGCCGCTATTTCTGTAGCTATATCTTTTTTATTGGCATTCACGGTTCCAAAAAGTGAGCTTGCACTTACATCTACCAGTATCATTACAGTAAGTTCTCTTTCTTCTTCAAAGACTTTGCTGAAAAGATGTCCGAAACGTGCAGATACATTCCAGTCAATAAATCGTATATCATCGCCGGCACTGTATTCCCGCACTTCTTTGAACGACATACCCCTTCCTTTAAATGCACTATGATACTCACCCGTAAAAAGATCGGATGTAAGACGCTTGCTTTTTATCTCAAGCTCCCGTACTTTTTTTAATATTTCTTTTGTTGTCAACATTAAGTGGATGATAGATGATGGATGAACGATGAAAGTAATGGCTTCATTTTAGATTTCAGTGTATCATCTTTATATAATCATAAATAATAAATTACAAACTACAAACCTCTTATCTACGGTAACCGGATCTTCTCCACAATCTGATCCAATACATTTTGCACATTGATGTTTTCTGCTTCAGCCTCATAGGTAAGTCCTATTCTGTGTTGTAATACATCGTTACAAATAGAACGCACATCTTCCGGAATTACATATCCTCTTTTATTTAAAAAGGCTTGTGCTTTTGCTGCTATTGCCAGGTTGATGCTACCACGTGGAGATGAACCATACGAGATTAAAGGCATTAAATTATCCAACTTATAAAGTGCAGGATTGCGGGTAGCAAATACAATATCCAAAATATAATTTTCAACTTTTTCATCGAGGTAGATGTCACGCACTATTTGGCGTGCTGTAATTAGTTCGTGTATGGAAACGACAGGCCGGACATCGGCCGGTGGCACACCTTGTACATTTTGACGCATGATCAGTTGTTCTTCTTCTCGTGATGGATAGCCTACGACAACCTTCATTATAAACCTATCTACCTGGGCCTCAGGTAATGGATAAGTACCTTCCTGTTCCAATGGATTTTGCGTAGCTAAAACAAGAAATGGATCGTCTAATTTATATGTTGAGTCCCCAATAGTAACCTGCCTTTCCTGCATGGCTTCGAGTAATGCACTTTGCACTTTTGCGGGTGCCCGGTTGATCTCATCTGCCAAAATAAAATTGGCGAAAATGGGTCCTTTTCTTACTACAAATTCATTGCGCTGCTGATTGTAAATCATAGTACCTATGACATCTGCAGGCAAAAGATCGGGTGTGAACTGAATACGGCTGAATTGTGCATTTACTGCCAGAGCCAGAGATTTTATAGTGAGTGTTTTTGCGAGGCCCGGGACTCCTTCCAGTAATACGTGTCCATTACTCAACAACCCTATCATCAACCGATCCACCATAAAAGCTTGACCCACTATTACCTTACCCACTTCTTTACGCAAAGTATCTATGAACCTGCCTGCATAAGCAACACGGTCGTTCAGTTGTCTAATGTCTTCAGCCGTTTTGAGCATACGTTTTATTTAAAATGTGAAAATTACGAAGCCTCTTTGCAAAATACCTGCCTTAATCAGCCAATAATAAGTTTTATTAGTAATTTGGATTAAATTCCAAGTTATATGAAAAACAGTTTTTTAATTCTTTTTATTGCAAGTCTCTCTACTATAAGTTGCCAGAAGAATTCCGGTGATGATAACAATGAAGAAACAAAAACACAACTTCTTATTAAGAGCCCATGGAAATTTGATAATGCCGGCATTGATCAAAACAAAGATGGCACAGCCGAGCTTCCTGTACCAGCTTCTACTTTCTCCGCCTGCCTTTTAGATAATACCATAACATTTGCCTCTAATGGCATCGGAACTGTGAGCGAAAATACTTTTGTTTGTCCCGGTGCAGCTCCAGTTACTCCTATCACCTGGAGCTTATCAAATAATGCAACAACACTCAATCTTAGTGGCGGTGGCATTGCTGGAGTGTCTGGTAGTCTGAAAGTTTTAGAATTAAGTGACACCAAACTTTCTCTTTCCAAAGACACGGTTTTGTTAGGAACAAGTCTTGCTTTTATTATTAATTTGAAACATTAGATCAGGAAAGATATTTGGCTACAATAGGTAATCTTCTGCCTACACCAAATGCTTTGTTGCTCACTCTTATGATGGGGCAAAATTGTGCCCGCTTATATTCGGCAGTGTTTACAAGTTTAAGAATGCGATCAACAATGGCTGGGTCGTATCCTTGTGCAATGATCTCTTTAGGGCCTTGTCTTAGCTCAATGTATTGATACAATACCCGATCTAGAATCGAATAATCTGGTAAGCTATCAGTATCTTTTTGATTAGGCCTTAATTCTGCTGAAGGTGGTTTCACAATAATATTATCGGGAATGATCTCCTTAGTCTTGTTCAAATATTTTGCAAGCGCATATATCTGCATCTTATATACATCACCTAGTACACCCAGACCCCCGGCCATGTCGCCATACAGTGTTCCATAGCCGGTCGCCAGTTCACTCTTGTTAGATGTATTCAATAAGATATATCCAAACTTATTAGCAAGCGACATCAAAAGATTTCCCCTCGTGCGGCTTTGAATATTTTCTTCTGCGAGACCAAATGGCAAATCTTTAAACAATGGTTTGAGTGTAGTTAAAAAAGAGCTGTAAATATCTTTTATAGCAACTACGTCGTAAGGATTTCCAAGGTTTTTAGAAAGTTGTTCCGCATCAGATACCGAATGCCCTGAGGAATATTCCGAAGGCATTAATAATACATGCACATTCACTTTGCCTAAAGCTTCTACAGCCAATGCCTGTACTACTGCACTATCTATTCCTCCGCTTGCTCCCAAGGTGGCTTTTGTAAAACCCATTTTTGTAAAATAATCCCTGATGCCTAATAGCAATGCCTGATGAATTTCTGCAATGCTTTTTTCTTCGGTGAGATAATCTAATGTATCTGTATCCCTGCCTACTTCTGCAGCGGAATAATAATATTTATGAGATACCGGAGGTTTTTCCTTTTTTATCAATAATTCGTCGAGGTCAAAGAGCGCAAAATCTTCTTCAAAATATTTCATTTCTTTTACAATCGTTGCATTCACATCGGCTACAATGCTGCCGCCATCAAACACGATCTCAGTTTGTGCCCCTACCGTATTGCAATAAAGCATGGGAATACCATACTTAGCTGCATGTGCTTCCATAATGCTGCGGCGTACTACATCAGCCGCATAGTTATATGGAGATGCAGAAAGATTGATCATCACATCCGGATTTTCTTTGATCAACTTTTCCATGGGTGTTATGCGGTATAATGGATTATCACCAAGGTTCCAGATGTCTTCGCAGATAGTGACAGCAAGTTTCTTATCCCGGAAAGGAATACATTTCCAATCAAATGCAGGTTCGAAATAACGATACTCATCGAAGACATCGTAGTTCGGAAGTAGTGTCTTATGTATTTCCGCTTTTATTTCTTTTTCATGCAATAAAAAAACAGCATTGAACAAATCTTTGCCTTCTTTTTGTGGGTTACGTGCAGGACTGCCTATCAGCACTCCTATTGTATCTGCATGCTCTTTTATGCGGTCAATGGTGGCATAACATTGATTAATAAAGTCATCGAACTCTACAAAGTCCCTGGGGGGATACCCACAAACACAAAGCTCTGAAAATACCACCAGGTCTGCATTTGAATCTTTTGCTTTCTTAATTCCATCTATAATTTTTTCAGCATTTGCTTCAAAATTTCCAATGTGATAATTCTGTTGGGCCAAGAAAATTTTCATAATCAATTGTTGAATTCCTAATCTTGCTTCAAAGTTCTGTAATATTTCAGAACGCCTTCCGTTTAACGCATTATGTTCAAATATATAATTACTGCATTACTTTTTTTTGCAACTTCATGTACCAATGACAAAAAGAGGCCGGATGTTTCGCATATAAAAATAGAAGTACCCATTGAACGGTTTGAACAGGCTTTTTTCAAACTGGATACACTCTCACTACCACAGGGATTACAAAACCTACGGAATACATTTCCTTCTTTTTATCCTGTGTTCATGCAAAATATTTTGCAACTGCCGGGGCAGGATACAAACAGTTATAAAATGATAAGTAATATCATTTCAGCCTACCGGCCTATACATGACAGCATTCAAGTGAAGTATCGTAACCTTGATTGGTTTCAATCAGAATTAAAAAAAGCATTTCGGTTTGTAAAATATTATTATCCGCAATACCGGCTTCCAAAAATCATCACTTTTATTGGTACACTGGATGCGCCGGGTGCGATATTGACGCCCGATTATCTGGGGATTGGGTTACATCAATTTGCCGGTAAAAATTTTTCAGTGTATAACGATCCACAGGTGCAGCAACTATATCCATTTTATATCTCACGGCGCTTCGATAAAGAGTTCATGACTACCAACGCCCTGAAAGCAATCGGCGATGATATTTTTCCCGATCAAAGCATAGGAAAACCGCTGATAGAGCAGATGATTGAAAAGGGAAAATCCTTGTATTTATTAGATCATTTTCTTCCGGATGTAGCTGACACTATTAAGACAGGATATACACAAAAGCAATTGGACTGGGCTAAAGAAAATGAAGGCAATGTGTGGGCTTATATTACAAAAAACGAAAACATTTACTCAATAGAACCCCACGTGATTCAAACCTTCATAGGTGAATCACCATTCACCCAAGGGATGCCAGAAACTTCACCAGGGAATATAGGTCAATGGATTGGTTTGCGTATTGTTGAGAAGTTTGTAGAAAATAATAAGGAAATGAGCTTGCAACAAATTCTGCAAACACCCGCTAAAACTATTTTTGAAGGGGCTAAGTATAGACCTAAGTAATTAGCAAAAAAATTTTAAGGAAGAATATTTAAGGCTATAATATATAGCTGTCCTTAATTAATATTTACTGCTGAATTCACCATTCACATTTCACCATTCAGCTAATTGTTCTTAAATGGTGTGATCATTTCAAAAGCCGGAATATTTACGTCGAATAATTGCTGTGTATGTAAATTCTCCATTAAGTAAGTCCCATACATGCGGCCCATTTCTGTATGGAGGTTACATCCGCTTACATATTGATAATGATCAGACGGCAAGATAGTAGGCTGCATTCCTACAACACCGTCGCCTTCCACTTCGCGTCTGGTTCCATCAGAGTCAAAAATATGCCAGTGCCGGCTGTGCAATTTTACCGGAAAATCATTATTATTTTCGATGGTTATTTTATAAGCAAACATATATTCGGACTGCAAAGGATTGGAGTAATCCTGCTGATAAAAAGTTTCCACGCTAATCTTCACTCCTTCTGATATTTTGCTGACCATACAACAAATTTAGTTAGTATATTCAAAGTTCTGACCACAATAAAGTACGTCTAAGTGGGGACATTAGTTTCCACAATCATAATTTAGCGTCACAAAATTTACCCAAGTATGATGAAAATAGCTGTAGCCAAGGGCGATGGAATCGGCCCTGAGATCATGGAAGTGGTTCTAAATATCTTTAAAGCCAATAAAGTACCCCTTGAATATGAGTATGTAGATATGGGTAAATGGGTGTTTGATAAAGGTTTTTCCAATGGTATGACACCGGAGGCACAGCAAAAGATAGAGGAGTATGGAATACTATTCAAAGGCCCAATGGAAACACCAAAAGGGAAGGGTGTAAAAAGCGTAAATGTTACTGCCCGCAAAACCTGGAACACATATGCAAATAACAGGGTTTTCATTACGCTGCATGGTGTTGATACGGTTTTTTCTAAAGCAGGTATCGCCATTGACATTACCATTGTACGTGAAAATATTGAGGATACTTATGGAGGCATAGAGCATATGCTAACGCATGATGTAGCGTTGAGCCGCCGGTTCATTACCCGCCCGGGAAGCATGCAACTGGTACGTTATGCTTTCGAGATGGCTAAGAAAAAAGGTTCGCGGCGGATAACCTGCGGACATAAAGCCAACATCATGAAGCTCACTGATGGGCTGTTCCTTGAATGTTTTTACGAAGTGGCAAAAGAATACCCCGAACTCAAAGCAGACGATAAAATCGTGGACGACCTTGCAATGCAATTAGTAGTTCGTCCTGATCAGTTTGATGTGATCGTAATGACCAACTTACAAGGGGACATTATTTCTGATCTCTGTGCCGGCTTAGTCGGTGGCTTAGGCTTTGCACCTTCTGCTAACATTGGCGACCATATTTCGATATTTGAAGCCGTGCATGGAACAGCGCCCGATATTGCCGGGAAAAATATAGCAAACCCAACTGCCTTATTGTTAAGTGGACTCACCATGCTTCGCCATTTGGGGTTGAGAGAAAATGCAGCCACCATTGAAAATGCTTTATTATTCACTTTAGAAAATGGTGTGCACACTGGTGACTTTGGAGATAAGACAAAAGCTTCAGTCAACACTACAGAATTTGCTGACACAATCATTTCTAATTTTGGAAAAGTGCCCGCACATGGAGCACGACCGATACTTGCGAATGAATCCGGTACGCCCACTCCATTCAAACTTGCAGAAAACGAAATGATGGTAAGTAAAGAAGGAGAGCAGGAAAAAATCGTAGGTGTTGATATGTTTATAGAGAGCTCGGAACAACCGGATTTTATTGCAGAAAAATGCGTTCATCATGGTGGTACTAAGTTCAAATTGCTAAATATCAGTAACCGGGGTACCCAGGTTTGGCCTACAGGTTCTAAATATACCAATCTGGTGAATCAATACAATTTGCGTTTTGAAGGGTTGGCAGAACAGCCCATGACACAGCAGGATATAATGGGGCTATATGTA
>MWVT01000108.1_pt1 | contig 15912 bp, 17 predicted proteins | sample 1047201 | NCBI WGS metagenome assembly MWVT01 (sample SAMN06349988, study PRJNA376086) | soil metagenome | isolation source: TG5-1 sample Antarctic (ecotone) soil | place: Antarctica | collected 2015-01-13 | reverse complement strand
ATTGATCAACCAGAAATCAGAAATAGAGTTTTTACTTCTTTCTCTACATGTCTTCCATTTTATTTCATTCAACATCTGTTTTATAAATACTTTGAAAAACTATTGAAACTTTGAACAAGTGTGCAATGGAATGCGTGTATGTACAAGAACATCAACAATCAAGTGTGTTCTGATGTATTGATATTTGACATAAAGATGCTATGGCATAGTCTTTTGAGGTGTTGAGTATGGCAGAAGAAATTTACCATCCTGCGGATGACCAATCAGGCAATAATTCAATTATCGCAGCATACAAAGAATATATAAATAACAAGGAGTTTGTATGCGTAGCAGCGAAGGCTGCATTGGCAAAGCAGCAAATAAGTTGTATGGTTGCAGGCAATATGGCTTGTCCAAAAGATGATCAGGCAATTGTAAACTTCTTATATTCATTTATAGAAGTCTATCGAAATTCCAATGAGCTCTACCATAGTGCTGCCGTTATCTTTCAACAGGCAAACGTGCTGGATGAAGCCACATTTGATGTACTGTTATGGCAACGACTACAGGCTTTGTCTAACATTGACTCTAAGACATACCCATACGATAACAGGGTTGACCAGGATCCGGAATCGGCTGATTTTAGTTTTAGCCTGAAAGAAGAATCTTTTTTTATTATAGGCATTCATCCTCAAAGTAGCCGGGCTGTGCGGCAATTCAAATACCCCACCCTTGTATTTAACCCACATCAACAGTTTGAGCAATTAAAAGAAACCGAAAAATATCAATCTTTGAAAAAAGTAGTTCGTAAACGTGACATGGTTTATTCAGGATCGATTAATCCTATGTTGCAGGATTTTGGAGATGCTTCAGAAGTATATCAATATAGCGGACGGCAATATAGTAAAGAATGGAAATGCCCTTTAAAAATTACTCATGCAAAATCTGCAAATAATTCCGCCCCGTAGCGGCACCGCTTTTATTCTGAGAAAAGATCAACGCCTTAAGATCGTTGACATAGATGGAGAACAGGTGTCTGATTTTATTTGTTTTAACCTGCACGATAAACCGGAGTACCTCTCCGGTGGAAGAACGATTGACTACGCTCAAACCATTTACCTTACCAAAGGACATTCATTTTATTCAAACAGGAGCAACATTATGTTTGATATGATAGAAGATACTGTAGGTAAGCACGATTTTTTGTTAACGCCATGCAGTGCTGAAATGTTTACGATAATTTATGGGCATACCAAACCGCACAAAGGTTGTTTTGGAAATCTTCGTGATGCGTTGAAAGACTACGATATCCTTCCCGATCAAATCCCTACCTGCTTCAACATATTCATGAATGTGCCCGTGGATAGTAACACAGGAAAAGTATCGGTGCTTCCGCCGTTGAGTAAAGCTGGCGACTATGTGGTGCTTCAAGCCAGAATGGATCTAATTGTAGGAATGACTTCGTGTTCTGCCGGCCTGTCAAACAACTTTGCGTATAAGCCCATAGGTTATAGCATAGAAAATTAAGGTGCCTTATGGCTTTAATAATTGTTCACCATTATTTTATTATAATATCTGAAAACCAAAGCCTAAACTTCCCGTCTTTTGATTTATGTTCCTGTGCAAGCTGCATTCCGCTAAATTCATGATAGTCTTCCCAGGTAGTGATCATGGAAAGCTCTGCCAAGCCTCCCGCATGATAGACCCATTCCTGAATGCGGTTGTTTTCATCTACATATAGATCGTACATATCCCCCGGAGTAAAACCATCTTTATCATTATATTTTGTGGTGATCTTCCGCATCCTTTTGCCACTGACAGGAGCGATTTTCATACTGCTGTCCCGCAGCTCAAATCCCTTATCCCAGCTCAGATGAAAAGGATAAAATAACCAATATTCATCGTTAGTGAACCTTGCATTCAGCTTTCTCAGCTCCTGCGTGGTGGTATCGCCTTTTTGAAACCGGGTGGCTCCGCTGTCTGTTATGAATAGCACTTCATTCTTTTTCGGCCACCATTGCCAGTGCCTTTCAGAGGCGGCAGCGGTATCTCTTTGCGCATGAAAAGTGAATTCGACCATTTCCACATTTTTAAAATTATCTATACCATGGGCAGCTGCTATTTGATTACCCATATCCATTTTCGGGGATGATTGGTTGCAGCTTAAAAGCAAGATTGGGAAAAACAAAATGTTGTAATATTTCATATACAGGTTTTGGGAAAATATGTAGTGGCAAAAGTAATCCGTGTGGTAAATACATTATAATTTTCATTCTTCTCCTGAATAAGGATTAGGAATTGGGTCCTTTTTCCTCTCTATAGATTGTTACTCACTAATAAATACTGTAAATAAGGATGAAAGCTTTTTTTCTTCTTCCAGGTTTTTTTACTTTTTATTATAATAATTCCCGGGAAGGTTGTAATTTTTACAAAGCCTTACCACTTATTAGAAATCCTCATTGTTTATTCATACGTTTATATTCAAAAATCTACTATGTTACGTTCACCCCTTGTTATTCTTGCAGCTTTTGCATTTTTATCATCATCCTGTGGCAGTGCCCAGTCCAATAAAAAAGCAAACAAGCATGTAAATGAAGCTAAGATCGCTTATCCAATGCAACTTTCAGAAGCTCAGTGGAAAGAAAGACTCACTGAAGATCAGTATTATATTCTCCGCCAGAAAGGTACAGAAAGAGCCGGCACAGGTAAGTATGACAAACTTTATCAAAAAGGTATTTATTATTCTGCAGCTTCGCTACAACCCGTTTTCAGTTCTGATACAAAATTCGATTCCCGTACCGGATGGCCTAGCTTTTCTGCACCAATTGATAAGGATGCCATCCGTCTTGTGAAAGATGGTGGTGATGGAATGGTTCGTTGGGAAGTAGTGGATTCCAAAAGTGGCTCACATCTGGGACACGTATTTGATGATGGACCCAAACCAACCGGCAAACGATATTGTTTAAATTCTGCTGCTCTCATATTTGTACCCGCAGGAGGCAAACCCCCAACCAATCCGAAAAATAATTGACCCCATTATTAAAAAAACTAAATGCAAAAATTAGCTATTCCATTGATTTGTATTTTTATGAGTGCGGCTTTAATATCTTGTGGGCAGCAGATCAAAAAGTCAAATACAAAAACTATCAAACTGAACGAGCCTCAAAAAGATCTTTCTAAATACTCCGTAGCAACCTTCGCTTCCGGTTGTTTTTGGTGTGTGGAAGGCGTCTTTGAAAGTGTAAAAGGCGTAGAAGAAGCTGTATCTGGTTATGCAGGTGGAAAAGAACCCAATCCCACTTACAATCAAGTGAGTGCTCATACGACAGCACATGCCGAAACAGTGCAGGTTTATTACGATTCTTCTGTAGTTACTTATCCTACCTTGTTGAAAGTATATTTTGCCTCTCAGAATCCCACTCAGGTAAATGGACAAGGACCAGACAACGGTGCATCATACCGCTCAATTATATTTTACCGCACCCCTGCTGAGAAAATGGAAGCAGAAAAATATATCAGCCAGATTCAGGCAAATTTCAAAACACCAATAGCAGCACAAATAATTTCTTTCGAAAAGTTTTGGCCTGGCGAAGCGTATCATCAACAATATGTAGAACGCAATCCAAACGTGCCTTATGTACAAATGGAAAGCATTCCCCGCATCAGGCGTTTTCAAAAACAACATCCTGAATTAATCAAACCGGATCATGTATTTTAATACTGTATTATCTGAGATCTGATAACAAGGGTAACCAAATGAAAAATAAATTTTTATTCATCGCATTCATTTTCATAAACACTTTTGTATTTTCTCAAAAGGCTCCTTCACATCAGTTATGGGATAAATTGCTTAAAAAGAATGTGAATGCAGCCGGGATGGTAAATTATAAAGGCTTTCAAAAGGATAAATCCGAGCTGGATGTTTATCTGAAAACGCTCAGTGATCAAGCACCCCAAAAGACATGGAGTGAAAATGAGCAGAAGGCTTATTGGATCAATGCGTACAATGCTTATACGATTGCGCTCATATTGAAACACTACCCGGTAAAGAGTATAAAAGATATCGGTGGAAAAATTTACAAGGTAAACACTCCGTGGGATATAAAGTTTATTACGATTGGGGGCAAAAAATATGATCTTAATAACATTGAACATGGCATACTTCGAAAGCAATTCAATGATCCACGTATTCATTTTGTACTTGTATGTGCAGCTATTTCCTGTCCCAGATTGCGCAACGAAGCCTTCACAGCTACCCAATTGAATGCTCAGCTTGAAGAAGCAGGAAGAGATTTTCTAAATGATAAATCAAAAAACAAGATCACTACGGGCAGGGCAGAACTTTCTCAATATTTTTCATGGTACAAAGGTGACTTTACACAAAATGGTTTACTTGTAGATTTTATAAATAGATATTCTCAAACAAAAATAAATGGCAATACTAAAATAAATTCGCTCAACTATAACTGGAGCTTGAATGAACAGAAATAACTAACACAAATTGCTTAAATCTTTAGCCTTGAATAAAATTATATTGCTTTTTTCGTTGTTCATTATCAGCAGCTTTAAGTTGCCATATTATACAGGAAAAGAATTACTGAAGAAAACTATCGCTTATCATGATCCTAAAGGTAATTGGGCAAAGTTTAAAGCAAGACTTTTTTTATCTAATATAAATAGTGAAGGAAAGGAAAAGCACTTTGAATTAGAATTTGATAATAAAGCAGGATATTTCTGTTACATCAGCAGGCAAGATGGTAAAGAGATTGTGAAGGGTGTTTCTAATGGCAAATCTTTTTTTTTGGTTGATGGTAAGAAAGATTTTACTGAAGAGGATAGTAAAAAATACAAATTCACCAACGAAAGTGTAAATGGAATCAGGAATTTTTATTGGTATCTTTATGGATTGCCTATGAAACTTACAGATGCAGGAGCAATTATTGGAGAGACTGTAAATTATGAAGAAATGAATGGTAAATCTTATCCCACACTTCGTATAAGTTATAACCCCGCAGTAGGAAAAGATAATTGGTTTTTTTATTGTGACCCTAAAACATCGGCTTTAAAAGCTTATAAATTTAATCATGGCAAACCGGAAAGCGGCGAGTATATCTTGCTTGAAGAAGAACTAAATGTAAATGGTGTTAAACTACCTAAGATAAGAAAGTGGTATTGGAATAAGGATAACAAATATATCGGCACCGATAATTTATTAAGAGCAGAAAAGCTAACGTCTTACCGCAGTTAGCAGTTTGGAGAACCTGTAATATGTTTGTGAGGACACAAACCACGGCTTCTTACCGTATGTAATTTAATTCTGTGTATTATCACCAGCCTTAACTTAACACATGCCTCAAGTCATCGTCATCATTGGTAATGGAATTTCAGGAATAACGTGTGCAAGAAATATCCGCAAGCAAAGCAATGATGACATAACAGTTATATCTTCTGAAACAGAACATTTTTATTCACGTACTGCACTCATGTACATATATATGGGGCACATGAAATACGAGCACACCAAGCCTTACGAAGATTGGTTTTGGGAAAAAAATCAAATAAAGCTCGTAAAAGATCATGTAACATTTATTGATACAAACACCAAAAAAATCTTACTGCAATCAAACGCTGCTATCACCTTTGAAAAGCTTGTCATTGCTACCGGTTCGATCTCCAACATGCCCCACCTCCCTGGAATAGAATTAACAGGTGTGCAAAGTTTATATGGTATTCCCGACCTCGATAGTATGAATGAAAATACTAAGGGCATTCAGAGAGGAGTAATCATAGGAGGTGGACTGATTGGTATTGAAATGGCTGAAATGCTTTTGTCCAGGAATATTCAGGTTTCATTTTTAGTGCGGGAAGCTGCGTACTGGCGAAGTATTTTGCCCACCGAAGAGGCTGAGTTAGTCTCAAAGCATATAAGACAGCATCATGTTGACCTCAAAACAGAAACACAAATAAAAGAAATTAAGGGTGATAGCAAGGGAAGAGTAAAATCTGTGGTTACAGATAATGGGGAGGAAATAGAATGCGGATTTGTAGGCATAACAATAGGTGTCAGTCCAAATATTTCCGTATGTCGGGATACCACCATACAAACAGACCGGGGCATACTGGTCAATGAAGCCTTTGAGACCAATGTGGAGGGAATATATGCCATTGGTGATTGTGTTCAACATACAAATCCGCCGATGGGAAGAAAACCTGTCGAACAGATTTGGTACAGCGGCAGAATTCAGGGCGAAACACTGGCAGCAACACTTTGCGGTAAAAGAACTGCATATAATCCGGGTACATTTTTCAACTCTGCAAAATTTTTTGACATCGAATATCAAACCTATGGAATTGTAAATGCCAGGCATGGCGAACATGAGAAATCATTTTATTGGGAGCATGAAAAAGGCAGGATATGTTTGCGTATAGTTTACCACAAAACAGATGAAACGATCATAGGTTTTAATGCTTTGGGAATGAGATTGCGCCATGCAGTATGCGATCAATGGTTACAACAAAAAAAGTCAATTGATGAAGTAATGGAAAATTTAGCACAACTCAACTTCGATCCTGAGTTTTGTGACCGGTATGAAAAATCAATTCTGGCCTTGTACAATCAACAAACAGGAAAACGCATTACACCAAAAAGAAAACGCCGGTTTGCTTTTATCAACCGGTAAGCATAAATTATAATAAAAAATGGCACAAACGGCAATCAATCCATCGTTATCGCTCACAGAAGAATCTAAGGAGCAAACGCTATCACAAAAAGCAGGAGGCATATGTGTGGCCATAGCCTTATTAGCCCTGATGGTAGCCATGTCGGGGACAGGAATGGAGTATCCCAAACTATTACTTATATTAATCTTTGGTTTTTTTACAATAGGAGCCGTTTCTTATGCCTGGCCTTACTTTCAAGGGCAAGCGGGTATCCGCAACAATAACATCATGTTTCATAACATGACCAATAAAGGAACCATTGCATGGATATTTGCGGTTTTACTTACAGGTTTTTATATTATTATTTATTGGTATGCATGGGCTTTCGAAGGTTTGATCCGCATATTTGATCCGCTTAGCAACTTAATCAGTGGTAAACCTGCAGACCAATGGTTTATGTATGGAGCTCTTTATACCTTTGCAGTGCTTACCATGGGTATCCGATTTATCGGGAGGTATCGCCACAGCCGGTATCATGTTATCCGCACTTTTTCAGTAATGTTCTTCCAGTTGGGTTTTGCCTTTTTAATCCCTATGTTTTTAAAAAAATTAAACGAACCCGAGTTTTATTTTTCATATTTCTGGCCTTTGAAATATAACTATCTTTTTCCCTCAGATGTTTCGTCTTTGATGAATACAGGACAGCTTGGAATTTTTATGGTTTTCTGGGGAGCAATGATGACTTTTATTGCTACCCCCATCCTTACTTATAAATATGGTAAGCGTTGGTACTGTTCATGGGTGTGCGGCTGTGGGGGGCTTGCGGAAACCGCCGGCGATCCTTATCGTCATTTATCCGATAAAAGTCTGAAAAGTTGGAAAATTGAGCGATGGATGGTGCATAGTGTTTTGGTTTTAATTACCGTTACCACTATTTTACTTTGGATCAATTCTTATTATCAGGGAGGTATTCTCGGATCGGTATCCGGGGGTTTTGCCAAATGGTATGGCTTCTTTATCGGAGCTGTATTTTCCGGCGTCATCGGTGTTGGATTCTATCCATTAATGGGCTCCAGGGTGTGGTGCCGTTTCGGTTGTCCTATGGCAGCTATTTTAGGGATATTTCAACGATTCAAATCCAGGTTCAGAATAACCACCAATGGTGGTCAGTGCATATCCTGCGGCAACTGCTCCACCTATTGCGAGATGGGCATTGACGTAAGATGGTATGCGCAAAGGGGACAAAATATCGTAAGGTCTTCATGTGTGGGCTGTGGTGTTTGTGCCTCTGTTTGTCCCCGGGGTGTATTGAAACTTGAGAATGGAAAAGAGGAAGGAAGAATAAATGATAAACCAATTATAATTGGCAATAACAATATAACTGTCAATTTGTAGCTATCTTATCTTTTTTAAAATGCCTTTTGATGCTGGATTTTGTTGTTGGGTGCCTTGTTGTAATATATGGCTTTACTCTCTGTTTTATTTTGTTTCATAGCATTAGTGACGCCCATTTAATATATCATTATCTTTTTTCTTTCCGAAAGAAAACAAACCCGGCAGCAAAGACCCCTGGCCAAAAGAAATCTGGTTCTACGACTACCGCACCAATGTGCATCATGCGCTCAAGATCCTTTAAAGCTGAGCTATCTGCAGGGGTTCATTAATTGCTATAAACCTGGGAACAGGCATAACCGAAAGGAAACGTGGGTCCCAGGTTCGAGTCCCAGCGGGGATCAAAAACGACGGAAGATGGCGAAAGTTTACTTATGATGAGATCATTGCCCGTGATAAATCTTCTTTAGACATTTATCTGGCTAAAAGATGGCTCGCATGCAGACTTAGATAACCTTCCTGATCCTGATGTACTGGCGGAGGAGATTGCGGAAAATTTAGAGAGTGCGTTGGGGAGTTTTAGGGAGGTGATCAGGCAGTTGAAAAAATAAAATTAAAACAATAACTCTATGGGACTTTTTTCGAGTTTATTAGGTAATGCGGGTGTAGCTAACCCGGATGAATTAAACAAGGAATATGCTAAACTACTTGCTGATGGTGAATCCATAGAAATAGGCTTCAGGTTAATCAGGGAAGTTTTCATTTTTACAAATAAAAGATTGATACTGGTAGATAAACAGGGATTAACAGGTAAAAAAGTAGAATACCTTTCTATTGTTTATAAAAGCATTTCCAGGTTTAGTATAGAAACGGCAGGGCATTTCGACCTTGAGGCAGAATTAAAGATATGGGTATCGAGCGAAGCGAATCCAAGTATCTCGAAACGATTTAATAAGCAGGTAAATATTTATGATTTGCAGAAAGTATTAGCGCTGCACGTACTGGGTTAACTACCAAATTGATAGTTATTTAAGAACCGATATTTATCACTGAACATAACTATAAAATAAAGGATTGGATACAATTAAACCAACTTATAGAGCACAGGATCAATTCCAGGATAATGATCAGTGTTATTGAAGCTATGAGCCTTTAACTCTTCCGCCAGCATTTCAAAATCGGCCGGATTTCGGGACAAGATGACGACTATATTCTTATCCTGGTCCGGGTTATCCGTGTAAACAAAAGGAAATTTTTCTGCTGCGCCCATCGGCGAAAAAGAGGTATTATAAAAGCCCCCTATTTTAATTGTGGTTTTGTAGTTTTCAACCGTGCCGTTTTCAATAGCGGTAACAATGGTTTGTAATGTGGTGCAATTTATATTTTGAGCAAAGGAAGAGAAAGAAAGTAGCAGGGCAATCAGCACTGGTGTAATTTTCATACTTAAAGATAGAAAACGAATCATAAAACAATTTGATGAACGTATTGACTTTTCATCCACAGTTAAATAAGATTTGAATGCAGATTCCTTCCCGATAAATGTTCGTTCAATGAGAAATGGCAAAGTGATGATAGCTCAACCTTAAAATAACCTATATGATAATGCTCACTACAAAGGAGCCCCGCCTGATACCTCATCAAACCTTGCGACAGGCAATAGGTTGGTTAGGCACTTTGTTGCCGGCAGTCTTGATTATGGGAAACAAAGTCATTGACCATTGTGCTATTTTACAAAGCTCAATCAGTCACTATTACTACACAGTAACCGGGCATTGGCTTGTCGGTATTTTATGTGCAGTCGCTATGTTCCTTATTTCCTACAAAGGTTATAACCGAATAGATAATATTACCAGTTCAGTAGCGGGATTAGCTGCTCTTGCTATCGCCTTTTTCCCAACAAATGCAGAGACTTTGGTTCCTGAAAAAATCATCATCAATGATTGCATTCTTTTTTCGCTACGTGAAAACAATTTAAGAAATGCCATTCATTATGCAAGTGCCGCTTTGTTTTTTGTTTCACTTGCTTATATGTCCCTTTTTCTTTTTACCAAAAGCAGAGGCAGCAAAACAAAAGAAAAGATGATCAGGAATAAAGTGTTCGTGATCTGCGGCATCATCATTCTCCTTTCGATAGTCCTGATAGGTTTGTATGGAATTTTTGGGAAAGAGAGCAGTTTAAAAAATTACAAACCTGTTTTTTGGCTGGAGTGGCTGGCCTTACTTGCATTTGGTATTTCGTGGCTTGTAAAAGGAGAGATCGTTTTAAAAGATCATAGCCTGAACAACTCTTCCCCGTCATCAGTACGAACCAAGTGAATCAATCTCTTACTATCCTCCCGAACGTCATTCGATCCCGCATCAGCTGGAGAAGCAATCTCATGTTAAAGACGGGAGCATTTATTATGAGTGTTTGTTTCTGAATGTTAGATTGCTTAGTCGTCGTGCCTCCTCCTCGCAAGGCGGTTTAAGAGCATTGAAGAATACTTTGCAAATTGAATTTACTATCATTAATTTTCTGATAAACTAATTATAATGGAGCAATTAAAAGAGGTAAGAACATGGATGTTGCATAACACTAAAGCTTCCTCGGAAAGAACTCTAAAACGTAGGAAGAAGCAGGGGTATAGAGTTTTGTTTGATGGTCCATCAGGTACCGCTAAAACCCTAACAGCTGAAATGCTCGCTAAGGAATTTAATAAAGAAGTCTATAAGATTGATCTTTCCAAAGTAGTAAGTAAATACATCGGTGAAACAGAAAAAAACCTGAAAATTCTTTTTAGCAGAGCAGAGAATATAGATGCAATATTATTAATTGATGAGGCAGATGCTTTATTTGGTAAACGTACAGATGTTTGGGATTCGCAAGACAGGTATGCGAACATTGAAGTGAGTTATCTACTAAAGAAGATAGAAGAGTATCCAGGTCTTGTTATCCTTGCCACGAACCTAAAAGGAAATTTAGATGAGGCATTTATCCGTCGCTTTCAAACGGTACTGCACTTTCCTAAAAAGTAACCTACAAAAATAAATTCTCTTACATTTAAATATAAAATCATCCATATAATGCCTGAGGTGTACGTGAACGAAATTTCTTCGCCGCGGTCATTTGACTCAGTACCATCTGCAATCCCGGTTTTTATTGGTTATACTAATAAGCGGAAAGATGAAAGTGGAAATGCAGTTCCCGTCGAAATATTCAAACTAATAAAGATCACTTCACTGATACAGTATGAGCAGTGTTTTGGGAAAGCAGAAAACGAAACAAATCTATTGGTTAATGTTGCAGATACAACAAATGCTGCCGGAACAACCAATTTTAATTCTGCAACAGCCTTTTTTACAGGTGCTGGTACATCCCCTCATAATATGTACTATGCTCTTAATCTTTACTTTGACAATGGTGGAGGTTCTTGCTTGGTTGTATCTGTAGGGTTATCAGGTCAGCCAATATTGTTACGCGATTTCGAAAAAGCAATAAATTTCATAGAAGCTTTCACTGAACCCATGATTCTAGTATTCCCTGAAGGACAAGCGCTTTCTGAATCTGATTATTATAAACTTGCGGGGTTGGCCATAGATCAATGCGCAAGGCTTAAGAACAGATTCACTTTACTGGATGTCCATACAAAAAAAACTACAACTAGAGAAACTATAACTAACTTCCGAAACGCCTTTACCAAAACAGATCATCTTAGTTATAGCGCAGCTTACTATCCGCACCTGAAGACAAATTACGAATATGACTTTTTGGATTCAGATGTGAGGGTGCATTATATTATAGATGGCATTCCCGGTGACACTACAACACTGGATAAATTAACTCCATCAGAGACTAATGTCTATGTATTAGTAAAAAATGCAATTAAACAACTGTACCCTGTTTTACCTCCTTCTCCTGCATTGGCCGGTATTTACGTTGCCAATGACAGGAACCGCGGTATCTGGAAAGCACCTGCCAACATAGCTGTGGCCTCCATATCTGACATAACGGAAGAGATTAACGATGCAACACAAGACTTTATGAATGTTGATGGGGCAACAGGTAAGTCAGTTAATGCCATACGTAAGTTTACTGGTAGAGGTTTACTTGTATGGGGTGCCCGTACTCTGGATGGCAACAGCAATGAGTGGCGCTATATTTCTGTACGCAGATTTGCTATGATGGTTAATGACGCCGTTAAAAAAGGGGCAGCACAATTTACATTCCATAGAAATGATATTACTACATGGATTCAATTGAAAGCCATTATAGAAAACTATCTGTACTCATTATGGCGGCAAGGAGCACTGGCAGGTGCTAAACCGGAAAATGTTTTTTATGTAAGAATTGGATTGGGAGAAACAATGACAGAACAGGATCTACTTAATGGCAGAATGATCATAGAAGTTGGATTAGCGGTGGTAAGACCTGCAGAATTCATCGTTCTTCGTTTTTGTCAAAAAATGCCGGATCCCTGATGTTCAGGTTTACTGGAGCACAACATTGTAATACCAAATGATGAAACCTTTACTGTCCTATTTTCCTGACAACTTTATACTGGAAAGATTTAAGAACCTTAGTAATCACGTCATGTAAACGATATTTGCTTGCCTCGTATTGAAGAAATAGATGCTTTGTGCTGAGGCTGATTATTTGTGTTCATTACGATCTTTACCCTGGTCAATGACTTTTTGGCCGTCTTCAGTTTTCTCAATGCGAATTGATTTATCGCCTGTATCCTGCATACCATGATAGCCGCCCGGTTCATCAGCATTTCCTTTTACTTCAGGTCTTGTTCTACTTCTTCATTGGTAAGCAACCCTCCCTTATTTTCTTTTTTATCCATTGTTATTTGTTTATCTATTCTAAAATGATGCCAGGCCATTATGCAGGGCTACGACAAACCTTCACTCCACGAACACCACAACTTTAAACCCTGCTGCATGTAAAAAATCTTCCATTACAGTTTTTGTTTTAGTGCCTGCTTTATCAAGGATATTCCGGTCGTGTGCATGTTGTATCATCTTTTCCCGCGCCTTAGCTTTTACTGCGGTTACAGCCCTGGCACTCCACATACCTCTTTCCTCAAAGGTTTCCACATCACCCGGGTTCATAATGACATCAATAATTTTTGATGCAGGCAAGCTAAGCCAGACCGTATCCTTCGCAATGCGCACACTGCTATCAGCTAAGGCATTCAGGTCTGTACCAGCCAATACTTTGCCTCTGGCTACTAATACAAGCTGTTTATCGGACGGAGGCAAAATGGGAAAAGGAGTTAGCGTGTTTATAGATCGTATGATCTCTGAAGCCGGCGTTGTTTCTGCTGAATCCACCACTACTTCATCGTACAACGTAGCCGTGATTACCTGCCCGATTGATTTTATTTCTTTTATCAGTATAGGTGTTTCATCTATTATTACCGGCTTTGTTGCAAACAGATCACGGAAAGAGGGAAATATATTTTCTTTTCTTAAAAGCCATATTGCTGCTAAGCCAATGGCTATAATTATTACCGGTTTAGTCCACTTTTGTCTTTCTGTACTCACTTTGAATATTTATAAATAAGCATTTTTATATGTAACATTTATTTCCTCATAGCCAAGCGTTTTTAAGAAATTACTTACAAATAAAGTAGTGTTTTCTTTAGCCTGCTGCAAAATTCCTAATGAATCTATGCTGTTTCTTATCTGAGTTTCAGCCTGTGCAGCCAATTGGTCACGTTCACCTGCTTTAAATGGATCTCTGAACATATCAATATCCTGGAATTCCACTTTTATTTTATCAGGGGGAATACTAATGCTTATAACCTTTGGAGCAGGTAACTGCACGTCAACATTTTTACCATCGATCTTAAAATTTTTTTTAGCGATAGCGCTCATATCTATTCCCGCTTTTATGATTGCTTCACAGCTCATTAATATTTTTCTGTCCCCTATTTTAAACCATGTGGTATTGTCGTTTGCCTTAATGATTTTGGTAACAGTATATTCAACAGTTGCCAGGTCACTCATTTCCTGTAGGGAAAGAATGTTTCGCTTTTCCTCCTGTTGTTTGTTATTACATGCAGTGAGAATAAATAATAATAGTGAAATGGTTCGAAGCATCTTAGACAGTATCAATAAAATTATGCCGTTTTGACTCTAATCGAATAACCACAATTCACTTTATTAATGTCAGAGCAATGGCCGTATTGATGAATGATAATGGTTGGACGCAAAAAAAGGGAGTGAAAATCACTCCCTTAAAAGTATAAGGTTTTTAAAATATTTTGAAATATGTTATTGGTTTGGCGAAATAGCCAGGCCAATAATTTCTCTGTCTGTTTTTCCTGCATTGGTTGCAGCGCCGGTAGAAAGATTGATATAATAAAAACGGTATTTGTTTCCATTACTCATTTCATCTTGTCCTGCTTCAAGGCCGCGACCGAAAAGAGCTGCAATAGCTACTGAATTATCAGGAGAAATATCGAAACCAGCTTCCCCTACAGCCTGTACACCAAGCGAACCAACTAAAACCAATTTTCCTGCGTTTGGTGGCATTTGAATAAATAACTGATCGGTGGCCACATCGATGTCATATAATGTTGTAGTCGTTGCACCCACAAAACTGTTGGTATAGGCTACCGCGGTTACATCAGCTGAAGCCGGGGTAATGGCGCCATCTACAATCACTGTGATTACTCCTGTCATTGCATTCGGTGTGGGATTGATTCTTAAATTTTGACCCGTATTAGTCACCAACCTGATTCTATCCACTGTAGGGTTAAAATCAAATCCAACAAATTCACCATTAATCGCAGGGGTAAATGGAAGACCCACTTTGGTTGCAACGCGGCTCATCAAATCTATTGTATAAAGTTGACTCATGCTGGATACACCATACAATACGCCTGTAAGAGGGCGAAAATCGATTGCAAGAATTCTTTCTCCCGCTACCAGACCAGTGATATTAACAGCTGATATTTCCATCAAAGGATTACCGGAGGAATAAAGAACCAGTTCATTAGTAGCAGTAAGTGCGTAGAATGATGTGCCTTTTACTGCGGCCATTCCACCTTTTGCTTTGTCATTTTTAGCATTAAGCTCGCCTGATATATCGCCTGCATTTTTTTGACAGGCAATAAATACAGTAACCATGGCGCAGCACAGCAAGATTTTTTTAGATAATTGTACAATTGACATGAGAATAATTTTTTGGTTTGAAAGTATTAGGTACGAGCTGATATTCTTTCTGGATTGAGTTTCCTTAACTAATTTTTTGGATTTTCTTTTAAGAGGGATATAGCATGCTTTTTACAGCAGCGTATGTTTGTACACATCGCAAACGTGATTTATCGTAATTAGCGCAACATCAAAATTCAGGAAATAAAATAATGATGTGATAAAAATGATTGGGGTCACTGCAGGAAAAAAAAATTTAAGCAAGTGTTCGTAATTTCCCTTTATGAAAAATAGGATTAGAAAAGTTTTGCTCTTTGTATTGCTTATCATTGTTTATAATGAATCGCATGCCTTTAGAAGTCCTGAATATTATGAAATCAGAACTTACTATTATGCAAGCAGGGAGCAGGAAAGCGTACTCGATAATTACCTGCAAAATGCCTTGTTGCCTGCATTGCAAAGAATGAAGATCATAAAAATAGGTGTGTTCAAACCAATTGCCAATGATACGGCTGCTGTAAAAAAGATTATTGTTCTTATCGCATTCAAAAAAGTAAAGCAGTTCCTGAGCATGGATGAAAGTCTTGGTAAAGACCGGCAATATCAGGCCAGCGGAACCGATTATATCAATTCACTTTATACAAAACCGCCTTATAGCCGAATAGAAACTGTGTTATTGAAAGCTTTTTCAGGAATGCCGGTTTCAAAAAAGCCGCAATTAAAAGCTTCAGCAGGAGATAAAGTTTATGAGTTGCGGAGTTATGAAAGTGCAACTGAAAAAATTTATCTAAACAAGGT
>MWVT01000107.1_pt1 | contig 15914 bp, 15 predicted proteins | sample 1047201 | NCBI WGS metagenome assembly MWVT01 (sample SAMN06349988, study PRJNA376086) | soil metagenome | isolation source: TG5-1 sample Antarctic (ecotone) soil | place: Antarctica | collected 2015-01-13 | reverse complement strand
ATATTTTTGAAAGTGATAAATTAGGAAAAGGTAAAAAATCGTTAGCGGTAAATTTTACCTTTCTCGATGAAGAAAAAACATTGACAGATAAAGAAATTGACGGCTGGATGAGTAAGATAATGACCACACTGGAAAAAGAAACTGGTGCCGAAATAAGAAAATAATGTCTGTAGATCAACAGTTCAATATTATTAATGATAAGCTGCAGCAATTACTGAAGCAGTTAAGCCGATACAAAAAAGAAAACGAACAACTAAGATCGGAGCTGGAAAATCAAAATAAAGAAAAAGCCAGTTCTGAGAATAAAGTAGCCGAGCTGCAACAACATATAGCTATTTTGAAATTAGCTGTAGGAGATATGAACGATAAGGACAAAAAAGACTTTGAACGAAAGATAAACCAGTACGTAAAAGAAATAGATAAATGTATTTCGTATTTAGGCCAGTAATTACAAGCTAATTGCTAATTATTAATTCGTAATTATTAATTTCTTTTTTAGATGACCGAAGAATTAATTCCATTGAATCTCCTCATTGCCGATCGAACGTATCGCATACGTATTGATCCTAAAGATGAAGAGGTAGTGCGAAAGACTGCCAAAACCATTAACGATAAACTGGTGGAATTTAAAACCGCTTTTGGGAAAGGATATGCAGGATTATATTGCTATGGTATTGATCTGGTTTGCTACGGCCCAAAATGCTCCTATTACAAACGAAGTAAACCTCGATCATGTAGGTAGTCGTTTACAAACCCTGGAACGCCTTATAGACGCTGCCCTGGAAGCGGAAAAATAACAGCCGCCTTCCGGTGGCCTCATTCATCGTTAAGAAAGTTTTACATTCCTTTTGCCATACTAAAAAGTTCATTCATTTTTTCTTCCAGTTCTTCGCCCCTCAGGTTTTTAGCAATAATCTTTCCCTGCGGATCAATTAGCAGGTTTTGTGGAATAGCACGAATGCCATATTGTTTAGCCACTTCATTATCCCAAAATTTTAAATCACTTAATTGCGTCCAGGTAAGGTTGTCATCATGTATAGCTTTCATCCATTTTTCCTTTGCTCCGGGGCGGTCCAATGAAATTCCTATACAGTAAAACCTTTTTCTTTAAATTGATTAAACACTTTTACCAGGTTAGGATTTTCTTTACGGCAAGGCCCGCACCAGCTCGCCCAAAAATCTATCAATACATATTTTCCTTTTAAGGATGAGAGTGAAACTGGATTTCCCAACGTATCATTTTGCGTAAACTCCATTGCAAATTTGCCTATGCCAGTTTTTTTAGCTATCTCTATTTGTTCTTTAAACGCAATTGCAGAAAACCATTGTTTTGTACTTGCCGGCAAAGACAAGAACAATGGATCGATCATATCTCCATCAATATCGTAACCCGCATATTGCTTTACTGCATATAAGGCAACCGGTGATTTATTACACGCTTTAATAAATGGATAAAGCACTTTTTCTTTTACTAAGAGGTTTATTGAATCCGTTTCCTTTTCCAGTCTTTTCATTTCCGCCTTGGCTTTGCTTTTATAAGCCACGTCATAGTTTTCGTAAATTTTATTCAACTGGTCGTTACACATTTTTCGCTGCCCATCAACACGTAAATAATCAGCATGGGCAACAGAACCCGTTACTTTATGATTGGATAGTGAATCGTTTGCAGTGAGTGTAATTTTGCCGCCCTAAGAAAAACAGGTATAAAAGCACGGGCATGGTTTGAAATATCCAAATGCTTAAAGCGCAGGCTGGCTAATACAGGCTCCATTATTTTACCTTTAAAAGCAAAGCTTCCATCTTTTACCTGTACACTATCCTGCACCGCTTCATCGCCATTTCGGTAAGAGATATAAACCCAATCTATTGGTTTCACTAAATTCAATTTTCCTTTTAGCTCAATATTTTTTCCATTCTGCGCAACTACAGAAAATGGAAATAATAAAGCAATTAAAATCTTTTTCATATTACTGTTTGATTGTGCAAGTTTATTGCAATACAGATGATTTGCAACGCCAATCATGCATTTACTATCACCAGTTTAACAAATAGCCACGGTTTTGTATCTTCGCCATCTACCACTTTCAGCGGTATAGCTTCTATTAGTTTTTATACGAATCACCAAATTTTTAAATCAGAATAAATGGACCCCAACATAATAACCATAATTATTGCGATAGCGGCCTTGGTTATAGGCGTTATAGCGGGCAAATTAATTTTTGCCAAAGACACAAAGAAAAAAGTAGAAGACGCAGAGCAACACGCCCAAAATCTTATTAAAGAAGCTGAACTAAGAGCAGAAACGGTTCGCAAGGAAAAAGAATTATCAGCAAAAGAACGTTTTGTACAATTAAAGGGTGAGCATGAACGTGAAGTATTAGAACGTAACCGTAAGGTGATTGAAAATGAAAATAAGATCCGCCAGAAAGAGCAGACTTTAAATCAAAAAACAGAACAACTGGAGCGCCAGCTAAAAGAAAATGATGCCATTAAACTAAATCTTAATAAACAAATTGAAGTAGTAAGTGGCAAACAATCCGAATTAGAGAAACACCAGGAAGAGCATGCCCGCAGACTTGAGAAAATTTCAGGCTTGACAGCAGAAGAAGCGAAAGCCCAATTAATTGAAGGGTTGAAGCAGGAAGCGCATTCGCAGGCACTTGCAATGCAGCAGGAAATTATAGATGATGCCAAACAAAAAGCTAATAAAGAAGCACGGAAAATTGTAATTCAAAGCATCCAACGCACCGCTGCAGAACAGGCAATTGAAAATGCCATTACAGTTTTTAATCTTGAAACAGACGAAATAAAAGGCCAGATCATTGGTCGTGAGGGCCGAAACATTCGTGCAATAGAGGCTGCAACCGGAGTTGATCTTATTGTAGATGATACTCCCGAAGCCATCATTCTTTCATGCTTCGATCCATTGAGAAGGGAAATTGCCCGATTAAGTTTACAACGATTGGTTTCTGATGGTCGTATTCACCCTGCCCGTATTGAAGAAGTAGTGGAAAAAACAAAGCGTCAGCTCGAAGAGCAGATCATGGAGATTGGCGAACGCACCGTGATCGAATTAGGTATTCATGGACTTCATAAAGAACTGGTGCGGATAGTAGGCAAAATGCGTTTCCGTTCTTCCTACGGACAAAACCTTTTAATGCACAGCCGTGAAGTAGCCAACCTTTGCGCTACCATGGCCGCTGAGTTGGGATTAAATCCAAAATTGGCTAAACGTGCCGGCCTATTACATGATATTGGTAAGGTGCCCGATGAAGAAAGTGAACTAAGCCATGCATTATTAGGTGCTAAACTAGCTGAGAAATATGGTGAAGTACCTGCTGTGGTTAATGCTATCGGCGCTCATCACGATGAAATGGAAATGCAGTATGTCATCTCTCCCATTGTTCAGGCCTGCGACTCCATAAGTGGTGCCCGCCCCGGCGCCCGTAGAGAAATTATGCAGCAATACCTGCAACGCATCAAACAATTGGAGAACATGGCACTTACTTATACAGGTGTAGAAAAAGCGTATGCAATTCAGGCAGGTAGGGAATTAAGGGTAATTGTAGAGGCAGATAAGGTTTCTGATGGCGATAGCGATAAATTAAGTTTTGAAATAGCCCAGAAAATACAAACAGAAATGACTTACCCGGGCCAAATTAAGGTTACAGTGATCCGTGAAAAGAGGGCAGTAAACGTAGCGAGATAAGATAAAATTCAAAACTAAATAGCAATAAACATAGTCTCTTGCTATTTTAATTTTTAATTTTAATTTTTACTCCTACCTTCGCCGTCCAAATTTTTCTTTATGGATTCCGCTATAGCCTTTGTTCAGGAGCAGCTTGCAGGCAAAAAAAAATTACCAAAATTCAAAGCCGGTGATAATATCACTGTTAATTATAAGATCATTGAGGGTAACAAAGAACGTATCCAGTCTTTTAAAGGAGACGTTATTAAGATCCAGGGAACTGGTTCTACCACTTCTTTTACTGTTCGTAAAATATCTGATGGTGTAGGCGTTGAACGTTTATTCCCTATTTATTCTCCTAACGTAGAATCTGTTATTGTTAATAAAGCGGGTCGTGTACGTCGTGCAAAACTTTACTACCAACGCGAACGCAGCGGTAAAAGCGCAAGGATCCAGGAAAAAAAGAGGGCAGTGCTTGCAAAAGCAAAAGCATAATTTCTTTACACAACTTACATTATATAAGAACGGAAGAGTTAATTCTTCCGTTTTTTTTGTTTTAGTCAATCCAAAAACCCTGTATTAAAGTATATTTATGGGTACATTTGTACTTCATTATTCATTTTTAAATTTAATGTTATGAGCCTTGGCTGGAACGAAATACTACTTATACTTTTAGTGGTTTTGCTTTTATTTGGTGGTAGAAAAATTCCTGAACTGATGCGTGGTGTAGGAAAAGGCATTCGTGAATTTAACGATGCAAAAAGTAATGTGAGAAGGGAGATTGAAGAAGGCGTTAACGAAAAAGACAGGGTTTCAACTCCTGCTTCTTCTACAACCCCTGCTTCGCCTACGGCAACTTCAACCACACTACCATAGTTTAACGTTTTAGAGTTTATTTATAAAGCTGGTTTACAAGGATTAACTACTTGTAAACCAGCTTTATTATTTCCAAACGTATTTTGGCCCTATTTTGGCAAGGAGGGGTTGAAAAATGAGGTAATTTTGCCTCACATCCGTGACCAACTACCGTGAAGTAAAGAACTTGTGCGATTGGCCATCCCTTAATTATTGAGAATGAAAAAACTGTTATTGCTAACCCTATTACCATTAGCCGCTTTCCTTTCCTCGTTTGCCGGCAAGTTTCAACAAGGCGAAAATTTTTCTATAGTTTCTTTTAATGATTCAACTATTAAACAGGCTAATGTTAATCCACGCGAAGGGTTTAAAGATCTTTTTGAATCATCAGTATCTACTACCGGCTTTAATGTTAAATTAAATCCCCTTGCTTTTTCTTTTGTAGAAGGTTACATGGAAGCCAATAGCAAGAAGCTCAATAAAATGAAAGATTGGGGGAAGCCTTATTTTGATATGATGGATAACGTGCTTACCAAATACGGACTGCCGGAAGAATTAAAATATTTGTCTGTAATTGAATCTGATCTTAAATCTTATGCTGTATCGTGGGCTGGCGCTGTAGGACCCTGGCAATTTATGCCGGCAACTGCCCGCTTAATGGGTTTGCGGGTAACTAAAAAGACAGATGAGCGAACGGATTTCAATAAAAGCACGCACGCTGCTGCCAGGTACCTTACCCAACTTTATGGATTGTATAATGATTGGTTGTTAGTAATTGCCGCGTACAACGGGGGTCCAGGCAATGTTAATTCCGCCATTCGACGATCGGGCAGCCGCAATTTCTGGAAGTTGCAATATCATCTTCCTGCAGAGTCAAGAAAACATGTAAAGAAGTTTATTGCTACTCACTATATTATGGAAGGCACCGGCGGACTAACCACTTTAACCAAAAGTGAAAGGTTGAATCAAATAAATGATCATTCATCACAGGTTGGAGTTTCAATTCCAAATGCAGAAAGAATTAATTTAAGTGGAAAATATAATTCGTTTGTAATTGCTCAGAATATCCAAATGGATATTAATGAATTTGACCGCATGAATCCCGGCTTTGATAAACAACTGGCTTCCACTGGAAGTTACGGTCTACAATTGCCTTCTGATAAGGCCTTGATTTTTCAATCGGTAAAGCCACAAATTCTTGAGCAATCTATTAAGTTAGCATTGGCATCAGCAACAAAATCTTTCTAGTTTTTAATAAATTTTGCGGGTGTTGGCTACGAAGTCAGCACTTTTTTTATGCTTTCACCTTTTAACAAACACTCTTCCCATTCCTTTTCCGCATCGCTGTAAAAAGTAATTCCTGAACCTACTTTATAGGAAAGATATTTATCAGAAACATTGTAAAAAATGCTCCTGATCACCACATTAAAATCAAAATTACCATCGGGTGTTATATAACCTACAGAACCGGAAAACAGTCCTCTGCTCTCCTTTTCATATTCATCAATTAATTCCATGACTCTATTTTTCGGTGCACCTGTCATAGAACCCATTGGAAATGTGGCAGCAATGATCTCGGAAAAAAGAATGTTTTTATTTAATTCTCCGCTTATAGTGGAGACCATCTGGTGTATGTTAGGAAAAGTATACACCCCATATAACTCGTCTACTTTAACGGTTCCTTCCCAACACACTTTCGACAGGTCATTGCGCACCATATCTACCACCATCACATTTTCCGATCTGTCTTTTGCACTTAAAAATAAATTCTGTTTTGCTTTTGCATCTAAATTTTCATTTTCTAAAATACGTTTTGCTGTACCCTTCATTGGCTGTGAGGAAATAATATCGCTTTGTCTTATCAAAAAACGTTCGGGGCTTGCACAGATCAGGTATTGATCGTTCAATTTATAAAAAGCCGCGAATGGATTAGGAGATAATTGAGATAGCTGGTAAAAAGCAAATTCGGGATCAATGGAACAATTTTCTGAATAAAATTCCTGGCAAAAATTAATCTCGTAACAATCTCCTTTTACTATATGTTTTTGAAGTGCTTTTATCTTATGTATATACTCCGATTTAGTAAGCCTTTGCTGAATAGCAACGTTATATTCTTTAGGCGTTATAACGTCGCTCTCATTTATTATCGCTTCGTAAACTTCAAGCTCATTTTCGCAATCAATATAAAACTTATCATCCTTTATATAAATTAATACCTGTGGTTTAAAAAAAAAGAAATCAGGAAAATTGATTTTATTCTTTTTTTTCTTTTCCATCTTTTGGAAAGAATGACCCATCTCATAAGAAAGATGTCCAAATACCCATTTCTTTTCTTTCAAAAAAAGATCAAGTGAATTAAAATGATCAGTGTTGGAATCTATAAAAGAAGACACGCCTGCTGCCAATATATATTCGTAATTGCCAGGCTGTATATTATATTGGTGGTTATCGAGCAAACAAAAAATGTTGAACTGCTGTACCCAGTTCAACATTTTTCTTTTAATACTTTTTATATCATAAATTAAAAAACTCCTGATTACTTTCTTTTGTGCGGTTAATAATCTTCTTCTTCTTCATCGAAACTTTCGCTATCGCCAAAGAGGTCTTTAAACTCCTCGTCGTCCTCAATTTTAATATCATCATCTTCCCCTTTTTTGGCAGCACCTTTTTTTGATTTCGGTAGATCAAATTCTTCAAAATCAGGATCTACATCATCCTCATCCACTTTTTCCCAATCATCTTCCACTTCCACATCATCATCATCATCCCTTTTTTTTGATGCTCCTTTTTTGGGAGTTTCTTCTATTTCATCATCTAAATCTTCGTCTTCATTTTTAGATGATTTGGATGATGTTCTTTTTGCCTGTGCTAATAAAGTTTGCACCAGGTCATTTTTAGTTATCGGTTCTTCCTGTAATAGTACTGCCATGTAATAATAAAATTAGCTGTGTAAAATTTGGGCGAAGATTTTAATTAGCCAAATATTTAAGGAGTTATTTTTATTTAAATTTTTGTTTTTTGCGATCCGGTTTTTACAATCTGGTCACGGCCTGGGCCATTGGAAATATAACTTATAGGCACACCTAAATATTGATTGATGAAGTCAATGTATTGATGCATTTCCGCCGGAAGTTCTTCTGGTTTTTTAATGGCAGATGTTTTTTTCTTCCAACCTTTAAAAATTTTGTATTGAGGTTCGATTACCGCCTTGCTCATTTGATATGGAACCTGGTTCACTTCCTGTCCATCAATTTTATAAGATGTGCAAACAGAAAGTTCTTCAAACGCATCTAACACATCGGCTTTCGTCATTACAATAGAAGTAACACCATTTATCATGCAGGCAAATTGCAACGCTACTCCATCCATCCACCCGCAACGCCGCGGACGACCAGTGGTTGCGCCAAATTCACTTCCTGTTTTACGCAAAAGCTCCCCGGTCTCATCTTGCAGTTCGGTAGGAAATGGTCCGCTTCCAACTCTTGTACAATAAGCTTTTGAAACCCCTATCACTTCCCTGATTTTTTGTGGTGCTACACCTAACCCATTACAAACCCCTGCTGATATAGTGTTGGAAGATGTAACAAAGGGAAACGTACCAAAATCTATATCAAGCATACTCCCCTGCGCTCCCTCCGCCAATACTTTTTTGCCTTTGCTTATATGTTCATTGATGAAGTATTCACCATTCACAATATTTAATGTTTTTAAAAAATCAACAGCGTCAAAAAATTCCTCTTCCCAGTTTGATATTTCTTCACTAAAATTATAATTATCTAAAAGACGTTGGTGTTTTAGCCGAAGCTTGATATAAGACGTTGTAAAATTCTTATGCAACAAGTCTCCCACCCTAATTCCATTACGACCGGTTTTGTCCATATACGCAGGTCCGATTCCTTTTAAAGTAGAACCAATTTTTCCATCACCTTTAGAAAGTTCTGCAGCTTTATCTAATGCCCGGTGTGTTGGAAGTATAACATGCGTACGTTCGGAGATGAATAAATTTTTTTTAAGATCAACACCAAAAGAAGCAACGGTATCGCTTTCCTTACGAAGTGTAACAGGATCTAATACTACTCCATTTCCTATTAAATTGATCGCATTTTGATGAAACACACCTGAAGGAATCTGGTGCAAAACAATTTTTTTATCCCCGACATATAAAGTATGGCCTGCATTCGGGCCGCCCTGAAAGCGGGCAATAATATCATAGTCTTTTGCAAAAAAATCTACAATCTTCCCTTTGCCTTCATCGCCCCATTGTAAGCCTAAAATAACGTCAACCATAAAGCAGTTTTAAATAAGTGGCAAATGTACGGCGCAGGAACATAGCTGAAATAAAAAGCCTCCAATAAGGAGGCTAAAAAACTATTCGTTGGCAGGTATTGGAAATTGCGTCCACACATCATCACCGGCCCGGTCAATAGGTAACTGGGCTAAAAGATTATACCTTCTTAAATCTATCCACCGGTGACCTTCGCCATATAATGAATATCTTCTCTGACGAAGAATTTCAGTAATTAAACTATTAGTATCGGTAGCACCGGTGTAAACAGATAAACCGGCGGCATTTCGTATCCTGTTAATGGCTGTTACTGCATCTGTTGCAGGACCAATGTTTGCTTTTACTTCAGCATAGAGCAAGATCAGTTCTTCGTTGCGGATAATAGGAATTGGATCTAGATCTGTTTTGTACAGAAAAAAATCATAACTGCTTTGCAAACCATCCTGAAAAGCGGCGCTTGTACGTAAGGAAACTTTATTTAACCGGGTATCACCAGCACTTGCATCTGTTACAAAAGAAGGCTGCGCCACTCTTGTTTCGCCATTAGAATTGAGGGGGAAAAACATGGGGTTACGCTGGTCTCCACCTGCTGCTGAAAACAAATAATACGATCCTGCATTTAGTTCGCCGGTTAAATTTAAAAAAGACTCCATAAGTGCAGTATTGGCTGTACTCCAATCTTTTTTGTAAACCGCTACTCTTGCCGTCAAAGCCCTGTTGAACTTGGAAAATTCCGAAGCAGTGGTGGAGTAAAGTGTGGTTTGAAATGGCAGTTGAGCGGGAACGCCTTTTAAATCTGCATTTGCTTCGTTCAGCAAATTCAAAATCGCATCAAGAGATTGTTCCCTGGTGAGAAAAGGTCCAAGATTATCAGGGTCTTTTACATCGAACCGGAGACCATTGTCATGCAAAAGATTTAATACGAGTAAGTATTGGTAAGCCTGAACAGTTTTGGCATAAGCAATACCGGCTTTGCGTTGCTGTTCTGTAATTGTTGCCTTTGTATTAGTCAATGCATCAATTAAAATGTTGGCATTTTTAATTACGCGGTATCGGGCTGCATATGGGTTGGTAATATAAAATGTATTGTTATCTAATACAGCGCTTAATTTCCCCAAAAGGTCAGAGGTAAAACGAGGATCGGAAGTAGAAAAACGATAGTATTCGCGACCAATAACATTTACATCATCGTAATAATTAGCCAACGCATCCCTCATCCCCGATTCGATACCTGTTACAAGGTTTTGTATCTCGCTGATAGAGGCGTTACCTACTACACCTGTTGCGCTGGGGTTATTTGGATCTTCTATGCGCTCTATCTTACAGCCGATGAGCATAATAGCCGGTAAAGCAAGCATCAATAATTTATGCATGAATGAATATGATTTCATAAATCCAGTTTAATAATTAAAAATTAATGGTCAGGTTAAAATGAAAACTTTTCGATGATGGGAAAGGTGTTACTTCTACATTGCTGGAAATAGCTCCTGCACCAAAGTTTGACACTTCCGGATCGTAGCTGTTATAGTCAAATACATTAATCAGGTTTCGTGCAGATATGCCGGCCTTTACATCCGCAATATTTTTAAACCATGTTTTGGGCAGGCGGTAAGCCAGGCCAATTTCCCGTACTCTAAAATAACTGGCATCCTCTACCCAGGGACGGGCAGTTGTTCCTAAAGCTGCCAGCCGGAAATTACCATTAGTTTCAGTTCCGCTGGGGTCCAGAGATTTATCATCAAAGTCTGGCGAGGTACCAAAAATATCAGATAATAAAGTGGTCAGATTAATGTTTTCGCCTCCCTTTTTCCAATGCATCAACACATTAAACTCAAGGTTTTTGTAGTTTAAAGAATGGCTGGAAGACAAGTTGAAATCTGGTTCTCCATCTCCATAAGTAGCCACGCCCGTTTTGTCATCCACATTGTCATCCGGTCCGCCAATGCCTACTATTTGTGTTGGACTTTTTCCAAGCTCAATTCTATAAGTACCTAAGGTGGCACCAAACGCTCCTGTGTTAAAAGCGGGCACATCCAGTCGTGTTATTTCAGCCTTATTTTTCCAGAACGAAGTGGTTTGTTGCCAACGAAAATTTTTATTCACCACAGGTGTCGCATTCAGGGCAATCTCAATTCCTTTATTTTCAATTGCTGCAACATTTTTCCAGGCCGTAGAAAAGCCCGATGAAGAAGGGACAACCACATTTAAAATCAAATCTTCCACATCTTTTTTATAATAAGTAAACTCAAGTCCTAAACGGTTTTTAAATACGCTTATGTCGAGCCCTGTTTCTAATTCTTTTTGACGCTCTGGTTCCAACAATTCATTACCCCTGTTTAAGGCTATCACTGACCCGGTATTCCCGTTGAATACAGCAGGAACCAATGGAGAATAAATAGCTCCAAAAGGTGCGAAGTTTCCCGACTGACCATAGGCAGCTCTCAGCTTCAATTGACTGATCTGCGGCATATTCCAGGAGCTTAACTGGTGAATGTTGAAAGCAACCGAAGCTTTGGGATAGTAATACAATTTATTAGCATCACCGTTACGCGATGATTTATCGCCCCTTAAACCAACCGTTAATAATAACAAGTCGCGAAAATTAATTTCTTCCTGAACAAAAAACCCTTTATCCTTTTGTATGTTCCTTGCCTGGTCAACCTGTATAGAACCTGCCTGGTTCAAATTGGTTTGCGTACCATTTAGCTGGGTAGCTGTATTCAATACATTGTTCTGATCTAAATTTTCGTTTGTTATACCCACCTGTGTGCGAAAATTAAAGTTATCGCTTACATTAAATGTATGCAGCAAAAAGGCAGCTATGTTTGTACCCCTGCTTAACGTAGTTCCATAAATAGAAGCACCGTTTGTACCGGCCCCGCCTTTTTGAAATTGTAATTCTCTCGGGAAAATGGCAACCGTGTTTAATGTGTATTGATCTAATCCCCCCCGTACGATACCTTTTAGGTCGTGCCTATTTCTATTTAAAATTTTTATTGTAGCTGTACCGCCTAATAAAATACGATCTATATTTTCCCTGTTTGTAATAAGGTCTCTCGTTTGCAAAAAATTAGAAGGCGCTAATGGATTATTGGGATAGTTTCCATTTGCATCCGGAAATAAATTAACCCAGGATGGAGTAGAAACAAAAGACACTCCTAAAGTAGTACTTGTATTATCGTTATTAAAGAAACCACGGTCGGCTGCAGAAGTAACATAGTTTGCATTAACAGAAGCGTCAATAAAAGAAGTTACCCGCTGGTCAAGATTAATGCGAAAGGATGTTTTTTTATAACCCGTATTTTTTACAATTCCCTCATCATCTTTACGGGTGAAGCCAATATAATATTTAGTAGCTTCATTGCCTCCGCTCACGCTTACACGGGTGTTGTTCATAATTCCTTTATTACCATACAACTCTTCTTCATAATTATAAGTTTCACCATTTGCAGCCTGGTATAATGGAATGGCTGCAGCACCGTAGGCAGCCATTACCCTCTCTTCTGTCCAATCACGCTGGCCCAACTCTCTCAATTGTTTTTGCACACCTATAGAATGCGATAACTCAATTCTTGGCTTTCCCCCTGCTTTGCCCCGTTTGGTAGTTATCAGAACAACACCTCCGGCAGCCCGGGAACCATAAATAGCGGCGGCCGAAGCACCTTTTAAAATTTCAATCCTGTCAATATCTTCAGGATCTAAATCGGCTATACGATTTGATGGATTGTCCTGGTTAGAATTACTACCCTGTCCCGCTGCTCGTGAAATGGTATTAAGTCCTCCAGCAATAGAAGAATTGTCGTAGTAAACACCATCTACAATAAATAGAGGCTGGGAGTTGGCTACCAGGGATGTAACACCACGCAGCTTTACAGAAATACCGCCGCCCGGTGCACCGGAATTAGCAGATATATTTGCACCCGTAAACTTGCCGTATAAAGCCGCATCCATAGTTGGTTGCACGGTAGTACCCACTAATTCCCGGGCAGATATAGAAGATACGGCGTTGGCAAGATTGCTGCGCTTTACGGAACTTGCCAAACCTGTTACTACAACTTCCTGCATCCTTCCTGTTTCCTCCTGCAAAGTGACCTGGAGGTTAGAACCTGCATTAGCTACATTAATTGTTTGCGTTTGATAACCGATGTAAGAAAACTGTAGTGTACCTGATTGATTAGGAACGCTTAGGCTAAACTTACCATTTGCATCAGTTGTAGTACCTAAATTAGAGTTTCGCAGTTGAATAGAAACCCCTGTAAGAGGTGCATTGACTGCGTCAACAACAGTACCCGAAATAACAACTTGTGCAAAGACAACAAACGGCAATACCATTGCAGAAAGCATCAGAAGCATTTGACTTGCTTTTCTCATAATAAGAATTTTGGTTAAAAAATGATTAAACACAAAAATATTGAAGGAGTTTATAATAGTGATATCACTTAGGACATGAACCACAACTGATATGCTGCTTTTTTATCTGGAAAACGTAAAACTATAGACGTAATTCTTTTAAACAACTTCCGTGTCAAACCGGTCAACCGATTCAATGCCCTTGAGACTTTTTAGTCGTTCTACCAATTCTTCTAATTCCTCTTTATCATGCACAAAGAGGCGGATGGTTCCTTCAAATACACCTTCTTTTGATTCGATAGTTATTGCAGAAATATTTAACCGAAGGTCTCCGCTGATTATAGTTGTAATCTTATTTACCACACCTACATCATCCATCCCTATAATTTTTAAACCGGTAAGGAAGGATATCTCTTTGTTTTTAGCCCATTTTGTTTTTACAATACGGTGCCCATAATTAGACATTAATTTGGAGGCGTTAGGGCAATTGTTGCGATGAATGGTTAATCCTTTACCGGTTGTAACAAAACCAAATACATCGTCGCCCGGAATAGGCTTGCAACAATTGGCAAGGTTGTACACGATCCTGTCGCTGCTTTCGCCAAAAATTATTAGCTCAGTATCTTTTTTAGTAAGGCCCGGATTGTATTCGGGTTTTGGATCTATTATTTTTAATGGCCGTGGAGCATCCAGCCTGTCGCCGGTAACTTTAAATTCCTTTAAATCTTTTAGATCAATATTCTTAACCGCAATCTGGTAATACAACTCCAGAGGTGATTGTAGTTTATAAAAATTTACAATTTCATCAATGTTGTGATGGTTGAATGCAGCACCTAAGCCTTCAACTTTCCGTTGCAAGGTATATTTGCCTTCTTCTGCAACCGATCTTTTTTCTTCTTTTAAAGCATCTTTAATTTTAGTACGTGCCTTGGCTGTCACTACAAAACTCAACCAGTCATCCGAAGGTTTTTGTTTGTTGGATGTAATGATCTCTACCTGGTCGCCGCTGCGTAGTTTGTGGCTGATTGGAACAAGTTTATGATTGACTTTAGCGCCAATACATTTACTACCCACCTCACTGTGGACGGCAAATGCAAAGTCAAGTGCTGTAGCACCAACCGGTAACATTTTTACATCTCCTTTTGGTGTGTAGATGTAAATTTCTTCAGCAAGGAAACTCATTTTAAAATCTTGCAAAAAATCTACAGAGTCCGTATCCTGGTTTGAGAGCACTTCGCGTATTTGACCCAACCATTTATCAAAACGACTTTCATCACCACCACCTTCTTTGTATTTCCAGTGGGCGGCCAATCCTTTCTCTGCTATTTCGTTCATGCGCTTGGTGCGTATCTGCACTTCCACCCATTTACCGTATGGCCCCATTACTGTTGTGTGCAAGGCTTCGTATCCATTGCTTTTAGGATTGCTTAACCAGTCTCTCAATCGCTCGGGTGACGGAATGTACTCATCGGTGATCATTGAATAAACTTTCCAACAATCTTCTTTTTCTTTTTCGGGAGGAGAATCTAAAACGATCCGAATGGCAAAAAGGTCATAGACTTCTTCAAAAGTCACTCCCTTCTTTTTCATTTTATTCCAGATAGAATGGATGCTTTTGGGTCGGCCTTGTATCTCGAAGTCGAACTCGTTATTTTTTAATTTATCATTGAGCGGCTTTACAAACTCGTTAATGTAGCGGGTGCGTTCTCTTTTTGTATCAGCAAGCTTTCGGGCAATTTCTTTATAAGTGCCTGGCTCTAGGTATTTCATCGCCAGGTCTTCCATTTCTGTTTTAATATTATACAAACCCATGCGGTGGGCTAATGGAGCATATACATATACTGTTTCAGAAGATATTTTCAATTGCTTTTCCAACTTCATGCTATCCATGGTTCGCATGTTATGAAGCCGGTCGGCCAGTTTAATAATAATCACACGAGGATCATCTGTCAGCGTCAATAAAATCTTACGAAAATTTTCGGCCTGTTGCGATGCATTCACATCTACAACTGTTGATATTTTAGTTAGCCCGTCAACGATCTTTGTTATTTCTGATCCAAATTCTCTTTGAATATCATCTAAGCCCAGATCGGTGTCTTCCACTGTATCGTGAAGCAAGGAGCAAATGCTGGAACGAACACCTAAACCAATTTCATCAACGCAAATTTGTGCTACAGCTAAAGGGTGAAGAATATAAGGCTCGCCGCTTTTGCGTCGCATAGTTTTATGAGCATCGGCTGACATTTCAAAAGCCTGACGTATTAATTTACGGTCGCCCGGCTTAATGCGGGATTTCAGGGAACGCAGCAAGGAGCGGTATTCCCGTAAGATCAATTTCTTCTCTTGTTCGCCATTTAAATTATACTTAGGAACCTGTGCTACTGTTTCCATCCCGATGTTTATCAGCAACGAATTTACTTCATTTACAGAGCCTTTATTTTTTAACAGGCAAAAGGTTTATTAAATTATCAAAACCCCTACATTTGCACCCCAATTTAAAGTTTACAGTACACAGTTGGCAGTATGCGCAAAACTGCAAATTGCCAACTGAACAGCGGGTGTGGCGAAATTGGTAGACGTATCAGACTTAGGATCTGACGCCGCGAGGCATGGGGGTTCGAGTCCCTCCACCCGCACTGAAGAACAGAAGAACAAGGAACCCCGAAGCGAGTTCGGGGTTCCTTGTTCGTTATTAATACGTTTATAATTAATTCTGAATCATGGCTACAGTTACAC
>MWVT01000105.1_pt1 | contig 16011 bp, 16 predicted proteins | sample 1047201 | NCBI WGS metagenome assembly MWVT01 (sample SAMN06349988, study PRJNA376086) | soil metagenome | isolation source: TG5-1 sample Antarctic (ecotone) soil | place: Antarctica | collected 2015-01-13 | reverse complement strand
TTCCCGATAATTAAACTTGTCGGAAAACGTGAGGGTATTTAACGAGGCGATGCGTTAGATACCCTTTCAATTTTGCCCTATGAACATCGCCGTAACTCAACTAAAATGCCACTCTCGACGCTGTAACCAGCCAGCCTTAATCATCTACCGCCGTCGCTGGTCGTGTGTCGTTCACGCGCTCACGTCCGTCTGCATCGCTCGTCTCGTTCGGAAATTGGGAGGCGCGAGATGACGGCAACAGCGCAGCCGTCCAAGAGCGGCGAAATTAAATATCTCGAATGTATCCAAAACGACACGCGTTCGTTAGCCGCCAGGCTCGTCGCGTCCGATGATGCCGAAGCGGTTTTTTGCGGTTTGCAGTTAGCCGAATCGGTTGCCGATGAAAATTTATTCGTCGGTTTCGGAATGACGAGCAAAACGGGCGACACTTTCACTGGGCGCGGCAATCTCGTCGGAACATCTTCGCGGCTTGATACTTTCTATTTAAAAAAACGGGCGAAGGCTGGACGAGCGGACATCGAGCGGTATTTGTCCGCGATTGATTTGCGGACGGGCGAGCGGTGGCGATTTCTCACCCTGACGATGCCGAAGTTGAAAGGCTGTGAGTTCGCCGCCGTGATGAAAGTTTTCGATGACGCTTTCAAGATGCTGCGCGACACTAGGCACTTTTGGAAAAAGAAAATCAGAGCGGGAGTCAAAAGCAAAGAGTTCACGCCCGGCGACGAGTGGACGCGAGAGCATCGAAAGTGGTCGCTCGATGCTGACGGGTATCACGTTCACGCGCATTTGATGGTCGCTTCGCAATGGATTGAAAACAGGAAAATCAACAAAAAGACGGGCGAGAAATATCACCGCGAGTTAGCCGAAGAATGGAAAAAGGCGCTTGTGAAGTCGGCGCGGAAGAACGGCGTTGTTTTGGATTTCAACACCGGCGACCGATTGCCGATTGTCGATGTGCGGTTAATCAGAAACAAGGCGACGGGCGCGGGCGATATTTCGTTAAAAGACGCGATTGCGGAAACGGCGAAATATATCACCAAGCAGGGCGTTCTCGAAATTCTTCCCGTCGATGAAGTGATGTCGGTTAACCGCTATCTGAAAAACAAGCGGATGATTGAGCCTTTAGGCGACGCGAACAAGCGTAAGGGCAAAGGGAAGCCAAAGAGCGCACCCGTAGAGCCGACAGCCGACAGCCGAGAGCCGATGACGTTCACCGGGACGGACGATGACGCTGCGACGGACACTTACGTTCTTTATACGAAAACTATTGAGACATTCTCACACCTCAAAAGAGCGTGTCTGACGCTCATCAGACGAGGCGAAAAGGGCGAAGCCGAAGCGCGAATCAAGCGAGCGTTTGAAAAACGCAGAGCGTATCGGAGGCGACAACTGGCGAGAATGTATCCAGCCGCCGAATTTATGACGCTCGACGGCGAAGTTTTCTGCCTCGACGATTACGAATTGTGCAATTTTGGGAAAAGTGTAGCCGTCCGATAACGGAAGCCGCACCCTAGCCAACCGGTTTTAATTAACCGATGTCGGGAAGTCAGGTAATGAAAATGCGACAAATGCGACACCTAAAAAGGAGTAGGGAGAGAACATAAATATAAATTATGAAGAACTCGAAAATATTAGCATCGGAATCGAACGCGGAAGCATTGCGATTACACGCCTTAATGAAGCAGAGGAACAAGGACGCAGTGCGGGCGGTCGCAGAAATGTCGAAGCATCCTTACTCGCGGGAGCAAAAGATAAAACAAGCGGAAGAGATGGAGCGCGAAGCCGTTTTGTCGGTTGGGATGAACACAAGCAAGCCGTAAAACCGTAAATGAGAAAGGGAACGCTTGAGAGATTCACTTTGGCGGCGATTGCCGACGCTGTGAGAGGTTCGGACGTGGCGACGGCGCGTGATAGCTTGTCGCAAGTTGTCGGCGCGGTTGTTGAAGTTTCGGGAACGGTTCGGAAGCGCGTCAAGCGAGACGGACAATGCAAATTGGTAATTGAGCCGGGCGACGTTCCCGGCTTCGTCGTGTTCGCCGATTGCCAGCCGGACGCGGAAAAGGTTTGGGCGCGGAAAATTCGGAAAGGTTCGCTCGTGTCGGTTCGCGGAAAGTTTTCGACGTTCGGCGCGGTTGCCGTTTGTCTTGTCGATTGTCAGTTGCAACAACTTGCAACACAAAAAAAAGGAAACGGAAAACCTAAGAAAACCTAAGATTTGGAAACTTGAGAAAACTTGAGATTTCGGGCGCGAAAAACGAGAAATAACCGAGAGAGAATTAAGGCGAAAGCAGAGAAAAAGCAGAGACGGAACAAGGAAATAACAAGGAAACGCGCTGTATCTGCTCGCTGATTATCAGCCGCCGAATCGAACGAATCCAACGCCGAAAAAAAGGGAAAATTGGAAAAATCGGAAACCTAAAAAAAGGGAAGTTTTAATTCATCGAAAAACATAACGCGGGCGCGGAATTAGACAAATTGGACACGCCAGCGGGAAGTCTAAATTAGAGGAAAATAGAAATGCTCGGACAAAAAACAGGCGGGCGCAAAGTCGGAACGCCGAACAGGGTATCAAGCGAACTTCGCAAAACTCTCAAGGGCATCATCGCTGCCGAACTCGACGCGCTGCCGACAACCTTGTCCGAACTGCCAGCGCGGGAACGTCTTGAACTTTTAATAAAGCTAATGCCGTTCTGTTTGCCGAAAGTGAACACCATCGGCGGCACTTACGATAGAGATTGGGCGAGCGTGGGCGAAGATTGAATAATCAATCTTTTTTCAAAGTTCGCGGTCGTTTGGGCGATGTTTTAACTCATCGAAAAACTTGCGCGGTAATTTGAATAATCAATCTTTTTCAAAATCTGGTAGTGTCCTAATCTTGAGGTGCTATATTAGTTTTTGTGTCAAAAACCACCGTTTTTGAGACACTTTATAGAAAGGTTAAGATTAGATTGATGCTGAGTAAAAAATAAGGCAAATATGCGACGACTTCACATTGTAACGTTATTTTTTGTTCTACTACTTACTGCCTGTTCCTATTCAACAGACTTCTTTATTATCAACAGGTCAGACAGTCCTATTGATGTTGAATACAAAATTAAAATATATCCTAATAATCCCGTTTTGTATGATGTGCCAGCTAAAATTCCAATTTCACAATTAGAAAATAAATCTACTCCTGGGTATCAAATGGAGAAATTAAGCAATAACCAATACCAATTTGATAAAGAAACTGGAATTGTTAAAGTTCAGGTTTTACCCAATGAAGCCTTATGGATTTCAAGTTTTTCTGGTTACGATGGATATAAATATGAGCATTTGGAGTATTTCTCAATTCAGGAAATTAGCATTAAGGGAATAGAAGGTGAAACAAAATACACTAAACGCCAAACGCTCGGTGCTTTCTCCAAAGTATCAGACACGCTCTATACCCTTACTTACAGGTAAACCTTTTATTCCAAATTCGACAACTATCGAATTACAGTGTCAAAAACGCCCGTTTTTGACACAAAAGAGTCCCCTTAGCAATTCGGCTAAATAATTCAATTTAACAAATCTCAGAACTCATCTCACAATCAAAGTTTCAAAACTCACCCCGTTTATTGAGTTTTGAAACACTATAAAATAAATCTTTTTGACAAATTCAAAGAGTCCCAAAAACGGGCGTTTTTGAGCACACTCCAAAACGTCAGCTGCTAAGTGCAGGATGATTTGCCTTTGAGTTTGTTTCCTTTCGGTAGATAGATTGAGAAACAAAATGCAACCACCATAAAACTGCATATATACTTAATAAATAAGCACTCCATTGAAATAGTCTGGAATCATTATATTTATCACCCCAGATTAAACTCATTACTGCCAAAAGATGCATTAAAATTCCAGAAAACAAGAGAGCCTTCGACCTTAAAATACCTAAGCAAGAGAGAAAACAATACGCGGAAAAAATACAGCCGAATCCATATAAAAAAGTTGTCCAAACTTCTAGTCTTGCAAAGTTCCTAACATTCTGAGTTGCATAAGCTGTACTCATAAAATGAAAACAGAGCATGGCAATACTCCAACCTCCCAGAAGTATTTTGGTAAGAATTAAAAACCACAATTTAATAATATTCGTCTTCAAATCATTCTAAAAAACAGTCTCAAAAAGGGGCGTTTCTGGGACTAGCAATTTTGTCAAAAAATCATTTCAAACAGTTTTACAACGCCCAAGATTATTAAGAGCGCAATCCCGAAAGCGACAGCCAGGCAAAGGACAAGAGCCAATCTTCCGCTATTGCTCATAGGTCGGTTGCTGTAAATTCCATGCACAGTTTCTAACCCATCTGAAAAACCAAGTTCGCGTAATTTATCTGCGACAGGCTTTGGATAATCAGACACCTTTGAAAGTTTTGCGGAACGCGGGAAGGGATGAAATAAATTATGAGGTTTGTCTTTATACTTTTGTAAAAACACACTGATAGCTTCTTCATACTCTGGTTTTCTTACGCCTGATAAAAACAGATATTTGCCAGCCTCAGACAAATCGTGCATTTGAAGTAAAACCGTCCCGAGCTTCTCGAATAGCTGAATATTATAGCCAGAATACTTTAAGGAACGATGCAGAATTTCTTTTGCGCGCCATAAATTACCTGCTGTTATTTCTCGTTCAGCTTCTTCTAAGTTATCCATTCCTTGCGGTTTCTATTTAAGATAATCAGTCTCAAAAAGGGTCGATTATGACACTGATTTTGGTTCTGTACGTTTGATAAGTATTACATCTTCACTTGGTTCTGGATAATGAACTAATCCCATTGCAACAGTGTTCACCATCATTCTGAGATGGTCTAATTATTCAGCACAGAAAACTCTCTGTAAAATGAGAGGATGAAAAAATACGATGATGAATTCAAACAAAATGCCGTCAAGAAGATTCTTGCCGGGCAATCGGTCGCGTCGGTCGCCAGAGAATTGGGCGTTGGCGAAGGGCTTCTCCATAAGTGGAAGCGAGCGCGTCTGGCAACGGCTTCGGACGCCGAGTGCGTGGTAATTGAGTTGCGCAAGAAATTGCGCGAAGTTGAAATGGAGCGCGATATCCTAAAAAAGGCGGCGCTTATCTTCGGCAGAGGAAGCTAGAACGCTACCGGTTCATTAAAAACGAGAAAGCAGATTACCCGCTTTGGGCTTTATGCCGGACGATGAAGGTCTCTTTATCAGCTTTTTACGCTTACCGGCGCGGCGCGACGTATCAAAAGACGGCGCGGCAGGCTGAATTAGACAAGCGCGTTCGGACTTGTTTTTACTTTCACCGGCGGCGGTACGGCACGCGTCGGCTCGCGGTCGAGCTAAAAACGGGACGCGCCTTGGTCAGATCAGCGATGCGGCGCGAAAAACTGCAAGCGATCGCGCCGCGAAGGTTTAAGCCGCGCACAACCGATTCCAATCACGATGCGCGCGTCAGCCCGAATCTGCTGAAGACGGCAGCGGGTGAGGTGCGAGCCGCCGCAGAAGTCATCGTCGGCGACATCACTTATATTCGGTTGCGTGACGGGAGCTTTTGTTACCTGGCAGTGTTTCAGGACAAGTTCACCCGCAGGATTGTAGGCTGGGCGCTTGCCGCGAGGATGACAACGCAGTTAGTGATCGACGCTTTTCAGATGGCGCGCCGTCGCGCTCTACTTAAACGAGGGGCGATCATCCATACGGATCGCGGGAGCCAGTACGCGAGCGTGGAATTTCGCCGCCTGCTGTATATTTATGGATTTCGGCAATCAATGTCGGCGAAGGGAAATTGTTACGACAACGCACAGGCGGAGAGCTTTTTTTCCAGATTCAAAGCAGAACTCATTGAAGACGGCACCTTTGAATCGATTGAAGAAGCGCGCATCGAAATTTTTAGCTATATTGAAGGCTATTACAATCGGATCAGAAGACATTCCGGGTTAGGCTACAAAAGCCCGCTCGAATTTGAAAAGGAGTTGAGAATTAAAAATCAAAGGAGGAGAGACAGTTTTTTGTGCTGAAAAACTTGACCGTCTCATTCCATTTTCAAGATAATCCCAGCTACCAACAGGATGTTTCTCAGAACCCTGATGCGTATCAATTACATAAACCACAACCCCTTCTGATTTGTCAGCAATCACTTTGTCACCCGTATAAACTTCTTGACCATCAAAATACTTCATACAAATCAATTTGTTCCAAAAGGGGTCGTCTTTGACACGGTTTTATTCTAACGCGATATTTATCAAAGGAAAAAATTAGTATATTAAACAAATTCTTATAAACATAAATATAAACGATTCTTCAGCATTTTAACAGGTTAAATCTTTAGAAATCTAAAATCTTGAAGATTTAGATTGCCAATTTTTACAAAATTACATAAAGTAGTTATGTGATCATTTCGTTTGTTTCGTTTAAGGGTGGCGTAGGAAAGACGACGACCGCTTACCATTTGGCAGCTGCTCTTGGTAAAGGCACTTTGTTGCTCGACGGCGATCCCAATGAATCTGCGCTTGCTTGGGCAAACCGGCACGATATGATTGTTCAGCAGTTTGAAACTGTAAGGGCTTCGGATTCCTTTGATTCTTCCGCTTACAAAAACATCATTATTGATACGCCTGCTAGACCTAATAATTCCGAGTTGAAAACAATTTCCGAAAATTCCGATTTGGTAATTGTTCCGACCTTTCCCGATACACTTTCACTTGATGCGGTGATAAAGATAGTAAATTTGTTTAATGATATTGGGATTAAAAATTACCGAATTTTAATAACTCAGGTTTCGGGTGCGGTTGCTGCGCGGGACGCAAAGAATTTGTTAAAGGAGTTGGGTGTAAAGTTCTTTAGCTCTCAGATTCGTAAGCGGGCGCTTTTCAGCAAAGCTGCGACGATAGGCACAACGGTAAAAATGCTGCGCGGCGGCGATGATTCTTGGGACGATATTCTTGAATTAAAAAAAGAGGTTTTGAAATATGGCAAATAATATGTTCGCAAGTTTGAAGCTGAAAGATAAACCAGCGGGGCAAGAACCAGCTGGGCGTAAGACCGGCAAAAGTTCGGACCCGAATTACCGTTCGACCACCGTTTACCTGAAGAAGGAAACGGTTAAAAAGGCGCAGGTGAAACTGATAGAAAATGATTCGGATTTCAGCACTCTGGTTGAAAACCTTGTTCAAGGTTGGATTGACAAAAATTAAATTGATTTTGTAAATGCTGATTTTGCAGGGGTTAGAATTAAAAAAGTTTGAATTTGACTTCCCAAAATTCTATCATACGATTTATAGTGTGATTGGTTTTTCAGTTCTTTAGTAAATTTTTTGTTTAGAAAAAGCGAAAACGCCGAGAGCTACCAACTCTTGACGCTTTCTTAAACTCTCGAAACCGATTCCAGCGGTTCGGGTTCTATTAGAATAATACCTACATTTTTATTCTAGTTCAAGCCTGAATTTGCACCGATTTAGGCATATGACTAGAAATTACGTTCCAACTAAAAAATTAGCCGACTTGGATTTAAATTCTGAATTAGCAGAATTCGATTTAGATTCTCTCTACTCGCGCCACAAAGCAATTTCCCTTGCCGACTACCGTAGCGAGCGTGGTGAAGTTGTTGCTGCGCTTCTCGGCAAAGCCGCCGAAGACGCGGGCGATTTAGTTTGCTCGGTTTACGCCGAAAGGCTGAAGGCTTGCGCTGATAGAACAAATTACTATTACACAGCCGAATTTCTTGATTGTTCGACGGGTGAAACCTTTGCGGGGTTCAGCAACCTTTTCGGGTGCGGCTTGAAGCTTTGCCAAAATTGCACGGCTCGGGCGGCTGCCAACCATAGGCGCATTGCAAGGCAAGTGCTGAAACATACGAAACTAATCCGACGCAAAAATTATCATCATATAGAAAAGAAAATTATTAACGAATTGGAACGATACCGATTTGTTACGTTCACGATGCCCGAATTTCCTGCTTCGTTCGTGCGAACGCTCGACGTTCAAAAACGTGCGTGGGATTTGTTCCGCAAGCTAAAATTTACGAAACATTATTTTAGTGCCTATATAAAAAGTATTGAATTTACAATCCGAAAAAACGGCACTTACCACGACCATATTCATTTGTTAGCAATTTCGTTATTCGTGCCTGAAAAACAACTGAAGGCTGAGTGGACGAGGTGTATTCAAATTGCTTTCGCCGAATTCGGCTTAGAATTTAATGCTGAACAGGCAAACGTCAATGTGAAGCTTGTAGTCGATAAAGCAAACCCGAACGACAAAACCACTATAGCTTTTGAGGACGCGCTACAAGAGACTTGTAAATATATAACCAAAAGTGACAGCTGGGAAAAACTTCCGGCTGAACACTTGCTTGAAGTGGCTCGCATTCCACGTTGGGCGCGTATGTTTGAAGTGGTTGGTCGTTTTCGGGAAACAATCAAAGAATTGAATGACGTAAAACTTCTTACTTCTTCTTCTGTTGGTGAGGAAGCTTCATCAAAAGTAACCGAAGACGATAATACTCGCGATAGCGCCTATATCTATACTGACGTAATAATTGACGGCGAAGCTTTGGAATCTTCTGAAATAACCGAAAATTCAGAAGAAAGTTCTTCAGAAAAAGTAGAAAAAGTTAAAAGAATAAGTTGGCGTGACTTAGTTTTGGAGATTGGGCGTGAAAAATACCTTAGAAAATTTAGAAGGCAGGTTGAATATGCCAAAAAAATTAGAAAATTAAGGCTACTAATCAAATACCCGGCGGCAGAATTTACCGATTTGGACGGCAAGGCTTGGGATTTAGCCGAACTTGAACAATTCGCGCTACAGCTCTCTGCAAAGGGGATTGAGTTAGGAATTTAACTTAAAGCTTTTGGGTTCTTCAAAAATCTTGATTAAATCATCGACTGCCTTATCAGACTCGGTTGATTTCGGCTGCGCGGTTTCCGGTTGATTTATCATTTCAGCAAGTTCCGAAATTGTTGGCGGTAGTCCGAAGTTCAAATTTCTTTTCCGATCGCGCACCTCACATACTGCGTGCGCTTCTGCCTTGTTAGCAAGGATAGTTTGACACGCTAATAACTCTGCATTGTGAATACTCGTCCATAGTTCAATTTTGGCTTGGTTTGGTGCTTCCTTACCACGTGCGGCTTGATTGCTGCGCAGTTTTTGTAGGTGTTCGATTAAGGTCTGGGCGCGTTTGAGCATTGCTACTCCGTTGTCGTTCTGCACCTTCCCTATTAATTCCCGCCAGTTCAAACTGGTTTCCGTAGTGCTTGATTTGGTTAAGTTCGTTAATTCTTCTAGCTGATTCGTTAATAACTCGACCTGCTCTTTCAATAATTGATTTTGTTCGGTTAATTGTTTGCTGTTCATTTTTTTTACTAGCCTCTTTTAATTTTTTTCCTTGTTTTGCTCTCGGCGGTTCGATTCCGTTTTTCTTTTGTTGAAGGTGTTGTTTGCGAGATTGTTTGAATTGTTCTGTATAGTTCGTTTTGTAAATCTCATCACAATACTTCGACCACTTTTCACCGAGTTTATAAAATTCGCTATTCTTCAAATGCACTTTTTTTTCATCCGTTTGGCGGATATCAACCCAACAATGCACATGACAATTTTCCGTATTTTTATGGCTTGAATAAATAATTTTTGCATTTGGAAAATTGTTTTCCAGAAAAATTTTTGCGTTTTGTAGTGCTGTTTCGGGATTGGTTTCATTAGCGTAAGTTAGCTGAAGCCGATGATGATTTCGACGTTCGGCTGCTCCCCACAACGGTGTGAGGTTTTCTTCAAAGGCGCGTTTTTCTGCATACGTTAAAGCATCCGTTTTCGTTTTTACTTCTTCTAGGTTCTGCGTAGACCAACATGCGACCGCATCATCTCTGAGAATGTATGCAACATTTGCGACAGAGGCTTCTGCCCGATTATTTGTTGTGTAGTTCAAAACCGACATAATTTTGCAAGCTTTTCTTTTGTTTCTGCCACGACATTTTGAATCTCAAGCGTTAAGGAAAATAATTGTTTTTGGCTTAAATCGATTGTTTCGCCGCGAAGCCGCGACAAGTTCAGACCTTTAGCAATTTGATTTGCGTTGTTTGAAATTCGTAATAGTTCGGACAAGTTACTCGACAACAATGCAATTTCTTCACGCGTTAATACTCTTTTCGCGTGTAAAGCCTTTGCAACTAAAAACCGAGATTTGGACATTTCAAAACTTTCAGACTCTTGTTCTATTGCATCTTTTTCTGCTTTTGTGCAGCGGATAAAAAAGCCTTCGGAGTATTTTTCTTCTTCCGCTTTCCATGCTTTCTTCGCGTTCTTCTGACGTTTGGTTGGCGTTTCAGCTTCACCTTCGATAGTGATTTCGACTATATCTTCTTCTTCAAACAAATCTATTTTTTCCATAAGTAATTCCTTATTCCGCGATAGCGGCAAGTCGAACAGCGATAGCAGTTCGGCAAACGCGATAGCGATTTGCGTAACTTGGCGTTTGCCTAAGCTACACACATACATTCGGAATTATTTTCGACAAAAGCAAGAAAATAATTTTGAAGCTCTGAAATAGAAAACCAGAATGTTAGACATTCAAAGATTTGAGGCTTTGAAATGCTAGCATTCTGATTTGTTAGAGGAAAATTTAGAACGTGGCGACTAGAGACACACCTTGTAAGCGGTTTTTGGTTTTCTTTAATTTTCTTCGACGTTGATTTCAATCGGTTGTGTTGCTGTTACATCTATTCCATCTTCAATAGTCTGCTCCTTTTTGGAACTTCAAAAAGGATTGATTTTTACCGTCTTCCAGAAGCTAAAATAGGGTAGAGTTTTGAAACTTTGATTATGGAATGAGTTTCGGGAATGTTTGATTGATTATTTTCAAGGCTTTCTAGAAAGACTTCCAAGTGTCCCAAAAACGGGCGTTTTCGGGACTAGCAATTTTGTCAAAAAATCATTTCAAACAGTTTTACAACGCCCAAGATTATTAAAAGTGCAATTCCGAGAACGACAGCCAGAGAAAGGGCAAGAGCCAATCTTCCGCTATTGCTCATAGGTCGGTTGCTGTAAATTCCATGCACAGTTTCTAACCCATCTGAAAAACCAAGTTCGCGTAATTTATCCGCGACAGGCTTTGGATAATCAGACACTTTTGAAAGTTTTGCGGAACGCGGAAAGGGATGAAATAAATTATGAGGTTTGTCTTTATACTTTTGTAAAAACACACTGATAGCTTCTTCATACTCTGGTTTTCTTACGCCTGATAAAAACAGATATTTGCCAGCCTCAGACAAATCGTGCATTTGAAGTAAAACCGTCCCGAGCTTCTCGAATAGCTGAATATTATAGCCAGAATACTTTAAGGAACGATGCAGAATTTCTTTTGCGCGCCATAAATTACCTGCTGTTATTTCTCGTTCAGCTTCTTCTAAGTTATCCATTCCTTGCGGTTTCTATTTAAGATAATCAGTCTCAAAAAGGGTCGATTATGACACTGATTTTGGTTCTGTACGTTTGATAAGTATTACATCTTCACTTGGTTCTGGATAATGAACTAATCCCATTGCAACAGTGTTCACCATCATTCTGAGATGGTCTAATTATTCAGCACAGAAAACTCTCTGTAAAATGAGAGGATGAAAAAATACGATGATGAATTCAAACAAAATGCCGTCAAGAAGATTCTTGCCGGGCAATCGGTCGCGTCGGTCGCCAGAGAATTGGGCGTTGGCGAAGGGCTTCTCCATAAGTGGAAGCGAGCGCGTCTGGCAACGGCTTCGGACGCCGAGTGCGTGGTAATTGAGTTGCGCAAGAAATTGCGCGAAGTTGAAATGGAGCGCGATATCCTAAAAAAGGCGGCGCTTATCTTCGGCAGAGGAAGCTAGAACGCTACCGGTTCATTAAAAACGAGAAAGCAGATTACCCGCTTTGGGCTTTATGCCGGACGATGAAGGTCTCTTTATCAGCTTTTTACGCTTACCGGCGCGGCGCGACGTATCAAAAGACGGCGCGGCAGGCTGAATTAGACAAGCGCGTTCGGACTTGTTTTTACTTTCACCGGCGGCGGTACGGCACGCGTCGGCTCGCGGTCGAGCTAAAAACGGGACGCGCCTTGGTCAGATCAGCGATGCGGCGCGAAAAACTGCAAGCGATCGCGCCGCGAAGGTTTAAGCCGCGCACAACCGATTCCAATCACGATGCGCGCGTCAGCCCGAATCTGCTGAAGACGGCAGCGGGTGAGGTGCGAGCCGCCGCAGAAGTCATCGTCGGCGACATCACTTATATTCGGTTGCGTGACGGGAGCTTTTGTTACCTGGCAGTGTTTCAGGACAAGTTCACCCGCAGGATTGTAGGCTGGGCGCTTGCCGCGAGGATGACAACGCAGTTAGTGATCGACGCTTTTCAGATGGCGCGCCGTCGCGCTCTACTTAAACGAGGGGCGATCATCCATACGGATCGCGGGAGCCAGTACGCGAGCGTGGAATTTCGCCGCCTGCTGTATATTTATGGATTTCGGCAATCAATGTCGGCGAAGGGAAATTGTTACGACAACGCACAGGCGGAGAGCTTTTTTTCCAGATTCAAAGCAGAACTCATTGAAGACGGCACCTTTGAATCGATTGAAGAAGCGCGCATCGAAATTTTTAGCTATATTGAAGGCTATTACAATCGGATCAGAAGACATTCCGGGTTAGGCTACAAAAGCCCGCTCGAATTTGAAAAGGAGTTGAGAATTAAAAATCAAAGGAGGAGAGACAGTTTTTTGTGCTGAAAAACTTGACCGTCTCATTCCATTTTCAAGATAATCCCAGCTACCAACAGGATGTTTCTCAGAACCCTGATGCGTATCAATTACATAAACCACAACCCCTTCTGATTTGTCAGCAATCACTTTGTCACCCGTATAAACTTCTTGACCATCAAAATACTTCATACAAATCAATTTGTTCCAAAAGGGGTCGTCTTTGACACGGTTTTATTCTAACGCGATATTTATCAAAGGAAAAAATTAGTATATTAAACAAATTCTTATAAACATAAATATAAACGATTCTTCAGCATTTTAACAGGTTAAATCTTTAGAAATCTAAAATCTTGAAGATTTAGATTGCCAATTTTTACAAAATTACATAAAGTAGTTATGTGATCATTTCGTTTGTTTCGTTTAAGGGTGGCGTAGGAAAGACGACGACCGCTTACCATTTGGCAGCTGCTCTTGGTAAAGGCACTTTGTTGCTCGACGGCGATCCCAATGAATCTGCGCTTGCTTGGGCAAACCGGCACGATATGATTGTTCAGCAGTTTGAAACTGTAAGGGCTTCGGATTCCTTTGATTCTTCCGCTTACAAAAACATCATTATTGATACGCCTGCTAGACCTAATAATTCCGAGTTGAAAACAATTTCCGAAAATTCCGATTTGGTAATTGTTCCGACCTTTCCCGATACACTTTCACTTGATGCGGTGATAAAGATAGTAAATTTGTTTAATGATATTGGGATTAAAAATTACCGAATTTTAATAACTCAGGTTTCGGGTGCGGTTGCTGCGCGGGACGCAAAGAATTTGTTAAAGGAGTTGGGTGTAAAGTTCTTTAGCTCTCAGATTCGTAAGCGGGCGCTTTTCAGCAAAGCTGCGACGATAGGCACAACGGTAAAAATGCTGCGCGGCGGCGATGATTCTTGGGACGATATTCTTGAATTAAAAAAAGAGGTTTTGAAATATGGCAAATAATATGTTCGCAAGTTTGAAGCTGAAAGATAAACCAGCGGGGCAAGAACCAGCTGGGCGTAAGACCGGCAAAAGTTCGGACCCGAATTACCGTTCGACCACCGTTTACCTGAAGAAGGAAACGGTTAAAAAGGCGCAGGTGAAACTGATAGAAAATGATTCGGATTTCAGCACTCTGGTTGAAAACCTTGTTCAAGGTTGGATTGACAAAAATTAAATTGATTTTGTAAATGCTGATTTTGCAGGGGTTAGAATTAAAAAAGTTTGAATTTGACTTCCCAAAATTCTATCATACGATTTATAGTGTGATTGGTTTTTCAGTTCTTTAGTAAATTTTTTGTTTAGAAAAAGCGAAAACGCCGAGAGCTACCAACTCTTGACGCTTTCTTAAACTCTCGAAACCGATTCCAGCGGTTCGGGTTCTATTAGAATAATACCTACATTTTTATTCTAGTTCAAGCCTGAATTTGCACCGATTTAGGCATATGACTAGAAATTACGTTCCAACTAAAAAATTAGCCGACTTGGATTTAAATTCTGAATTAGCAGAATTCGATTTAGATTCTCTCTACTCGCGCCACAAAGCAATTTCCCTTGCCGACTACCGTAGCGAGCGTGGTGAAGTTGTTGCTGCGCTTCTCGGCAAAGCCGCCGAAGACGCGGGCGATTTAGTTTGCTCGGTTTACGCCGAAAGGCTGAAGGCTTGCGCTGATAGAACAAATTACTATTACACAGCCGAATTTCTTGATTGTTCGACGGGTGAAACCTTTGCGGGGTTCAGCAACCTTTTCGGGTGCGGCTTGAAGCTTTGCCAAAATTGCACGGCTCGGGCGGCTGCCAACCATAGGCGCATTGCAAGGCAAGTGCTGAAACATACGAAACTAATCCGACGCAAAAATTATCATCATATAGAAAAGAAAATTATTAACGAATTGGAACGATACCGATTTGTTACGTTCACGATGCCCGAATTTCCTGCTTCGTTCGTGCGAACGCTCGACGTTCAAAAACGTGCGTGGGATTTGTTCCGCAAGCTAAAATTTACGAAACATTATTTTAGTGCCTATATAAAAAGTATTGAATTTACAATCCGAAAAAACGGCACTTACCACGACCATATTCATTTGTTAGCAATTTCGTTATTCGTGCCTGAAAAACAACTGAAGGCTGAGTGGACGAGGTGTATTCAAATTGCTTTCGCCGAATTCGGCTTAGAATTTAATGCTGAACAGGCAAACGTCAATGTGAAGCTTGTAGTCGATAAAGCAAACCCGAACGACAAAACCACTATAGCTTTTGAGGACGCGCTACAAGAGACTTGTAAATATATAACCAAAAGTGACAGCTGGGAAAAACTTCCGGCTGAACACTTGCTTGAAGTGGCTCGCATTCCACGTTGGGCGCGTATGTTTGAAGTGGTTGGTCGTTTTCGGGAAACAATCAAAGAATTGAATGACGTAAAACTTCTTACTTCTTCTTCTGTTGGTGAGGAAGCTTCATCAAAAGTAACCGAAGACGATAATACTCGCGATAGCGCCTATATCTATACTGACGTAATAATTGACGGCGAAGCTTTGGAATCTTCTGAAATAACCGAAAATTCAGAAGAAAGTTCTTCAGAAAAAGTAGAAAAAGTTAAAAGAATAAGTTGGCGTGACTTAGTTTTGGAGATTGGGCGTGAAAAATACCTTAGAAAATTTAGAAGGCAGGTTGAATATGCCAAAAAAATTAGAAAATTAAGGCTACTAATCAAATACCCGGCGGCAGAATTTACCGATTTGGACGGCAAGGCTTGGGATTTAGCCGAACTTGAACAATTCGCGCTACAGCTCTCTGCAAAGGGGATTGAGTTAGGAATTTAACTTAAAGCTTTTGGGTTCTTCAAAAATCTTGATTAAATCATCGACTGCCTTATCAGACTCGGTTGATTTCGGCTGCGCGGTTTCCGGTTGATTTATCATTTCAGCAAGTTCCGAAATTGTTGGCGGTAGTCCGAAGTTCAAATTTCTTTTCCGATCGCGCACCTCACATACTGCGTGCGCTTCTGCCTTGTTAGCAAGGATAGTTTGACACGCTAATAACTCTGCATTGTGAATACTCGTCCATAGTTCAATTTTGGCTTGGTTTGGTGCTTCCTTACCACGTGCGGCTTGATTGCTGCGCAGTTTTTGTAGGTGTTCGATTAAGGTCTGGGCGCGTTTGAGCATTGCTACTCCGTTGTCGTTCTGCACCTTCCCTATTAATTCCCGCCAGTTCAAACTGGTTTCCGTAGTGCTTGATTTGGTTAAGTTCGTTAATTCTTCTAGCTGATTCGTTAATAACTCGACCTGCTCT
>MWVT01000104.1_pt1 | contig 16046 bp, 9 predicted proteins | sample 1047201 | NCBI WGS metagenome assembly MWVT01 (sample SAMN06349988, study PRJNA376086) | soil metagenome | isolation source: TG5-1 sample Antarctic (ecotone) soil | place: Antarctica | collected 2015-01-13 | reverse complement strand
GCTTTAGGCAACGTGCAAATAAAGCATCTGCTAATTGTTCAAACTTTGCCCGGGTTAATTTTTTTACCAGGTGTTTTGGCACACCGTCGATTGCTGTAATGTAAGGAAGATTGATTTCTGTTTCGGAAGAGGAAGACAATTCTATTTTTGCTTTTTCAGCCGCTTCTTTTAAACGCTGCAATGCCATGGGGTCTTTACGAAGATCAACATTTTCATCTTTCTTAAATTCATCTGCCAGCCAATCCATGATGACTTTATCAAAATCATCACCACCAAGATGTGTATCACCATTGGTTGATTTTACTTCAAAAACGCCTTCGCCCAATTCTAAAATTGAAATATCAAACGTACCCCCACCTAAATCAAACACAGCTATTTTTTGATCATGTGCTTTTTTATCTAAGCCATAAGCCAAAGCCGCAGCCGTTGGCTCATTTACAATACGGCGAACATTTAACCCCGCAATTTCACCTGCTTCTTTAGTAGCCTGCCGTTGCGCATCATTAAAATACGCAGGCACGGTTATCACAGCATCTGTAACTTCCTGTCCAAGGTAATCTTCCGCTGTTTTCTTCATTTTTTGAAGTACCATAGCAGAAATTTCCTGTGGGGTGTACATTCTGCCATCAATATCTATACGAACGGTATTATTGTCACCTTTCACTACTTTATAACTCCAGTGGCTGATCTCTTCAGTCACCTCATCATGTCTGCGACCCATGAAGCGCTTGACAGAGCTAATGGTGTTTTGAGGATTAGTGATAGCCTGGCGTTTAGCAGGATCACCTACCTTACGTTCACCATTTTTCAAAAAAGCCACTACAGAAGGCGTTGTACGACGACCTTCATCATTAGCGATCACTACAGGCTCGTTTCCTTCCATTACTGCCACGCAACTATTGGTTGTACCTAAGTCTATACCGATAATTTTTCCCATTGATATTTTTTTTAAGTTCATTATTGGTTAACAATGATTATGCCGTCACGGATAAAATGAAATTTTGGCAGTTATTTTATACTGAAAAACTCAAATAAAACGTTTGGGAATTTTTGAACCCAGCAGCAATACTACTATTTAGCTTTAGTGGCGTTGCACTCTTGTACTGCAGCAATTCTATGCAGCATTATGCACCAGTCATTATAGAGAGCCTGCACTTTCATTTAGGAATGCCAAAGAGAAAACTCTTGCACGTTTGAAGTCAGAGAGACTATGTTTACTATATCAGGTGAATATTTCTGAACCATGATTTGGGGTGATTTATTAGATTTAAAAGATTGCTCATCCTCTTAATCCCTAAAATCCACCAAATCATGGTTCAGACTTAATTGAACTATCATTATTATTGTGCAGCATGAAAGCTATCAAAACAATAACTCTATTCTTCGCAGGTTTATTTTCTTTTTCCATTTCCTCTTCGCAAACTGCTTTTCTTGACAGCCTGCCACAGTCAGAAATTAATATTCCATTCCAGATTAACCTACGCCCTTTTTATGCAATGGCAGAAAAGAATGTGGACACAGTCTTCACTTCGCCAAATTATCCTGCTGAGTGGGTGCAGGCAGATTGTGCAACGAGGTACAAATATTATTTCAAACGTTCACCGCTTCAAATGGTAGCTAATGGCAATAGATTGAATTTATCTTTCATTGGTCTTTATAAAATAATAGGTTCAACAAGAGCATGCGTCAGCGGAACCGTCATAAGCCCGTGGACACCTGACTGCAAATGTGGTTTTAGCGAGGGAGACAGAAAAGTAAGTATTGGTTTTACCAGCACTTTTAATTTTCAACCTAACTATATACTGACTACAAAAATTATTCGCACAGAACCGCAACCATTAAATAAATGCACCGTTTGCTTTTGGGGGCAGGATATTACAAAAACAGTCATGGATGGTATGAAAAGAGAATTAGACCTTTCAAAAAAAACAATGGAAGATTCTTTTTCCATTATCAACCTAAGGCCATATATTCAGCAGGCATGGAATAAGTTGAGCGACGTTTATACTATTCCTAATGTTGGCTTTTTTTCATTAAACCCAAAGCGACTTCACATGGATAATATTATTGCCAAAAATGATTTTTTGAATATTAATATCGGAATTGCTGCCACGCCAACCGTCAGTTTTATAAAACCATCCACTCCAGTTACAAATGTTCCTTCTTTAACTAAACTATCTACCACAGATGGATTTAATGTTCATTTGGAAGCGGCACTGCAATACGATTCTCTCTCTACAGTTTTAAATGGATTTCTGGTTGACAAGCGATTTGAATTGAGTGAAGGAATTATAAAGAAACACATGATAATAAAAAAAACTGCGGTGTCCGGAGATGACAAGGGCAATCTTTTAATAAAAATGGATTTTGGCGGATCGCATAATGGCACCGTTTTTTTTGTGGGTAAACCGGTTTATGATGCAGAAAAAAAATTGATTGAGGTGAAAGACCTTAATTATGATCTTAAGACAAATAGTTTTCTATTGAAAACGGCAAAATGGCTTTTTAATAAACGAATAATAAACGAATTAAAAAAAAGTACAAATTTTGATCTTACTTCTTATTACAATACAGCAGCCACTACTTTAAATAACTGGTTAAATAAAGAATGGACAAAAGGCATAAGGGGTGCAGGCTTTGTAAGTGATCTGAAGTTAACTGCTGTTTCTGCTTTGCCCCAACATTTACTCATCAGAAGTAATTGCGTAGGCAAATTAAATGTGCAGATCACTTCAATCGACCTGAAGTTTTAATTTTAGCGCCTGTTTCATATTGATTAATTTTTCTGAACGAAAAATTACGTTGTGAGAAGTAGCTGAACAAAATAACTATTGCTGCTGTAATAATCAATGATGGCGTTGGATACCATTTCATTGTTTCTACAAAAAATTTAATGAGAATATAGTTGAGTACAATACAAACCAATGCTACAGAAAAATACCGGATCAACTGAATACGCCTTCTTAAGTGAGATCCATGGAAAACGACATACATGCTGAGATAAAAGCCTATCGGAAAAGTGATGCAAAATGCAATAAAGAAGGCAGCAATATGTGGTGTAAAGGCAATAAAACCTAAATCAAAAACCTGCTTTTTTAAAATGTAATTATAAGTAATAAAATAAATTAAAATATTCAATAAAGTAGTGCCGCCGCCACAGGCGGCGTACCGATACATTTGCAGCGGCATTAACTTTTTAAAAAGCGGATAAAAAAGATCGACAAACTGAAAAATGATCTTTCTTATTTTTTGATGAAAACGTCTCACAGTGCAGCGAAAATAAAAAGCTTTTGTTCAGATGGATTATATAATTCGTTAAACATCTGGTGCTTTGAGCATGTAGGAGAATTTATACTGTAAGGCTGATGCTCCCCTTCAGGGGATGGGGGCTTCTGGGAAATGAGGCCTGTGACAATTTGGAGTGCACCCGGAAAAATCGTATTTCAATGTACTGTCTTCGTTTAAGTAAATTGCGCAAAATTTGTTGAATGAATTTGATAGCCCATGTAAAAGAATCAGCAGCCAAAGCAATAGAATCAATATATAAAATATACGTAGATGATGTAACGGTTAGTCAAACCAAGTCAGAATTCGATGGTGATTATACGATTGTTCTTTTTTCATTGGTAAAAAGCCTCAAACTATCGCCGGAAGTTATTGGTAATCAAATTGGCGATTTTCTAATTATTAATTATGCTCATCTTTTTACAAACTATAACATCATTAAAGGGTTTCTTAATCTCACAATAATAGATGATTATTTAATTCAGTTTCTGAAAGCAAATAAAAATGAATCAGCCGGGGAAAGTATAAATTCAAAGCAAAAAATTATTGTTGAATATTCATCTCCCAACACTAATAAGCCCCTTCATCTTGGACACCTTCGTAATAATTTTTTGGGATGGAGTGTTGCCGAAATTTTAAAAGCAAATGGAAATGACATTCTAAAAACCTGCATCGTAAATGACAGGGGCATACATATTTGCAAAAGCATGATCGCCTGGCAACTTTTTGCTGATGGCGCTACGCCGGAAAGCACCAAAACCAAAGGCGATCATTTTGTTGGCGATTACTATGTTCGTTTCAATGAAGAATATAAAAAAGAAACAAATGAATTGATTGAGCAAGGCTTGCCAAAAGAAGAAGCCGAACGACAAGCGCCAATTATGCAAAACACACAGCAAATGTTGGTCGATTGGGAAAAAGGAAAGCCGGAAGTAATGGAGTTATGGAAAAGAATGAATACCTGGGTGTACAAGGGGTTTGATGAAACATACAACCACATTGGAACCGATTTTGATAAAACCTATTATGAAAGTGAAACTTATTTGCCTGGAAAAAAATTTGTAGAAGCAGGATTGGAAAAAGGTATTCTATATCGAAAAGAAGATGGCAGTGTGTGGATTGATTTGACAGATGAAGGCTTAGATGAAAAATTATTGTTACGCGGCGATGGTACTTCTGTATATATGACACAGGACCTTGGACTGGCTCAGGAGAAATATGAAGATTTCAATTATGATCAAAGCATTTATGTGATAGGCGATGAACAGAACTATCACATGAAAGTGTTGAAACTGATCCTAAAAAAATTGGGTATGCCTTATGCTGATGGCATTCATCATTTAAGTTATGGCATGGTAGAATTGCCCAGCGGCAGAATGAAAAGCCGGGAAGGGACGGTTGTTGATGCGGATGATATAGTGAATGAAATGGTGGCGGAAGCAGAAAATAAGGTAAAAGAAAAAAGCAAGATTGAAGACTTTGGTGAAAAGGAATTAAATGATCTGTATGAAACAATTGGTTTAGGGGCATTAAAATTTTTTCTTCTTCGTGTTGATCCTAAAAAGAAAATGGTATTCAATCCTGAAGAATCAATAGACTTTATTGGTTTTACCGGACCTTTTATACAATATACTCATGCACGTATTAAATCAATTATTAGAAAAGCAGGTAATGAAAGTTTACAGTTTACAGTTTACAGTTTACCATTGCTAAAGCTCGAAAAGGAGTTGTTGATTTTATTGGAACAGTACCCGGTTATACTGCAACAGGCTGCACAGGAGCACAATCCATCTGTCATCGCCATTTATGTCTTTACTGTGGCTAAAACTTATAATTCTTTTTATACTGAGCATTCAGTGCTGAATGCTGAAAGTGAGGGAAAGAAAAACCTGCGTTTGCAGCTTTGTGAATTGATTGCTGATGCTATTAAGACGAGCATGGGGCTGTTAGGAATCAAAGTCCCGGAAAGAATGTAATTCCCCTCTCCACTTCGTGGAGAGGGGTAAGGGGTGAGGTTTACATTCCCCCCGGCATCTGTATCTTTTGTTTATTTTTTGCTAAGCTGGGATCCATTTCAATAGCTTTATCACATAAGGCAATACCTTTTTGTTTCTCACCTTTCTTTTGATAGCTCATACCAATCATATATAAAGAAGCAGCATTTTGTTTGTCAATCGTAAGTACCTGGTCCCAATAATTAATGGCATCCTCGTAACGTTTGGCATCATAGCTGGCTTCAGCAATCATGTTTAGTAAGTTCATATCACTCGGCCTGCGTTTTAAAGCTTCTTTCAAAATATCAAGCCCTAAATCAGGTTTTCCATTATTTAAATAAGCAATCGCCAGGTTTTCTAAATATTCATTATCTCTTTTATAGCCCTTTTCTGCAGCCAGTAACAAATAGGTAAGAGAGTTCTTATCATCATGCATAGCGTAATAGATCAAACCCATTTCATACATTATTCTATTATTAGTTGCATCAAGCGTTAAAGCTTTTTCAAAAAAAGGAATGGCTTGCTTATAGTTCATCATATCAGCATAAGCACGGGCCAGCATATACGGCACTTCTGCATTGGCGGCATTTTCCTGCGCCGCAATATTTAAAAATTTAATAGCATCACCATAGTTTTCTGATTCATAATTTGCCTTGCCGATATAGTACGCAGTTTTTGCAGCAGGGTCTGTCTTTTTCACCAAATGTGCATATTTTATTGCGTCAGGATATTGACGCATATTAAAAGACAGGGTCATGAGTTGACTGTACGTTTCTGCAGAAACGCCCCCCATAGTTTCAAGTTGCAAATACCTTTCACGGGCTTGTGCATAACGGCGTAATTCAACCAACGTACTGGCTAATTCATTTACTATCTTTTTATCATTTTTGTTGTAAGTGTATGCTTTGTCAAAGGCTTTATAAGACTCCATCAAACGGCCTTTGCCTTTTTCTTCAAGACCTTTTTGTAAAAAATAAGCGGCGCTGTCAGGTTGAGCAAATGCAATGGCAGAAATGAATATAATTACTGTAGTGAGGAGAGTTCGCATAGGATATGATTTGATACGTAATAGGTTTTTCAATGTGAATGTAAGGCTTAGTTCTAAAAATTCAAAGTTGAAGATGACCCCTTAAGCCAAAATTATACCGTAATAATATTTACCTTAAGATAATACCTGCCAGTGGAGGTAAATTCACAATTATCCTGTATTTTTTTTCATCTTTATTAACAACTTCACGCCTGATAGAGGGATTAAAAACATTGCCTGAACCCGAATATTTTTCAGCATCACTATTAAATATTTCTTTAGTGTAGTACTTTCCTTCCAGTTCTACTTCCCAATCCATCCTCGGTATAGGTGTTAAATTTAGTATTATTAAAAGGTCCTCATTTTTTGAGGCTCCTTTTCTACGGTAAGCAATTACCGATTCATTGCGATGGGCCAAATCAATCCATTCAAAACCTTCCACCTTAAATTGATTATTATATAACGCAGGTTGAGTTCTTAAAATCTCATTAAGATCGCGTACGCAACTTTGCAATCCTTTGTGTGGCTTAAATGCTAATAAATGCCAATCCAATTCTGTTCTGTAATTCCATTCAGAAGTTTGTCCAAATTCATTTCCCATAAATAATAACCTTGCACCAGGATGAGTCCACATGTAAGTATAAAGCGTACGCAGGTTAGCAAATTTTTGCCATTCATCTCCCGGCATTTTATACAACATAGGCGATTTGCCATGCACTACTTCATCATGACTCAGAGGAAGCATAAAATTTTCATCATAGAAATACATCATGCTAAATGAAAATTTGTTTTGGTGATACTTGCGACCTATGGGATCGATCTTAAAATAATCAAGTGTATCATGCATCCATCCCATCATCCACTTCATACCAAAACCTAAACCTCCTGAAAATGTCGGGCTGGAAATACCTGGCCAATCAGTTGCTTCTTCAGCAATGGTTTGCACATCAGGAAAATCGCGGTAAATAGTTTCATTCAGATCCTTAATAAAAGCGATGGCCTCAAGGTTGCCGTTTCCACCAAATTCATTTGGTTCCCACTGGCCGTGGCTTCGCGAATAATCTAATTTCAACATAGAAGAAACTGCATCTACCCTTATACCATCAATATGGAAATGGTAAAACCAGAAATGTGCACAACTGATTAAAAATGATTTAACCTCTCCCCTTTTATAATTAAAAATATATGAGTTCCAGTCCGGGTGAAACCCCTTTCGCATATCTGCATACTCATAGGTGTGCGTTCCATCAAATAAATACAAACCATGTGCATCATAAGGAAAATGTGAAGGAACCCAATCTAAAATAACACCAATACCCGCATTATGTAACTCATCAATCAAATGCATAAAACCTTCAGGTGCGCCAAACCGGGATGTGGGCGCAAAAAAACCGGTTAACTGGTAGCCCCAACTTCCATCAAAAGGATGCTCCATTACCGGCATAAATTCTACATGCGTAAACCCCATTTCTTTTACATAAGGCACTAACCGCTCTGTAATTTGTCCGTAGCTGTTATATGATTCTTCGTCGTTTTTATCGGGGCGCATCCAACTGGCCAAGTGCACTTCATATACACTCCACGGCGCATTAAGGGCATTGTATCTTTTTCGGCGTTTCATCCACGCTGCATCTTTCCATGCGTATTTAAAATTCCATGTTATAGATGATGTCTGTGGTCTTTTTTCCCAATAGCTGGCAAATGGATCTCCCTTTTCTGTAATAATGTTCTTATAACCGGTAATGCGGTATTTATATAATTCTCCTGTTTGTATGCCGGGAACGAAGCCTTCCCAAATACCGCTTTTGTCAAGCCGGGGAAATAATAGATGCGAATCTTTATGCCAATCATTAAAATTACCGGTTATGCATACCCGCGTGGCATTTGGCGCCCACACTGCAAAATAAAATCCTTCTTTACCCAATACAGACAAAGGTCTTGAGCCAAATTTTTTATATAAAGTATAATGGGTTCCGTTTTTAAAAGTTTCAATATCATCATCGTATAAAATGGAATAATTCCAAACGGGTTTCTCAGTGTCCACAAAATTTTGATCTTCGTAACGAATTATATTGGTCGCAGGTAAAGAAGGTCCATCTTCATCTTTGGAAAAACTTGTTTTTTCGCTCTTTATATTATGAGTGGTTTTGTTGTCGTTACTATTCATACTATTTTGTGCGAAATATTTCGTAGAAAATACTTGTAAATAAACACGTTAATAGGTAAAGTTAGTTATCAAAGCTTTGGGAATAACTATCTTTTTAAGCTTGATTCATCAGTTGCCACAATTAATACAATGAGAAAATTATTTTTCGTAACGCTAACCTGCTTTGCTTTTTTGCAGTACGCCTCAGCGCAAAGCATAATATTGAAAGGCGCCATTAAAGACACATCAGAAAAAAAATCCCTTTCCAACGCCGTAGTCTCATTGGTGCAAAAAAAAGATAGCATTCTTGTAAGTTTTACCCGGACTAATAAGGAAGGACGATTTCAAATTGAGGGTCTTAGCCCCGGAAAATATCTTATGCTCATAACCTATCCAAAGTTTGCTGATTTTGGAGAAGAGATAGAACTAAAGAATACCGACCTTGATCTTGGCAATATTGCATTAACTCAAAAGAGCCTTTTGCTTAAAGAGGTTATTGTTCGTAGTGGACAGGCCATTAGAATTAAAGGAGATACCACCGAATTTACTGCGGATAGCTTTGTAGTAAAAGAAGGCGCAACTGTTGAGGACCTACTGAAAAAGCTTCCGGGTTTCCAGGTAAATAGTAAAGGAGAAATTACTGCACAAGGTAAGCGTGTTGAAAAAGTATTGGTTGATGGCGAAGAATTCTTTGGTGATGACCCAACCATGGCTACTCAAAACCTATCAGCCAAGATAGTAGATAAAGTACAGGTGTTTGATACAAAGACTGAGCAGCAAAATTTAACTGGCATACAATCGGGTAATGAAGGGAAAACAGTCAACATAAAATTAAAAGAAGATAAAAAGAAAGGCGCTTTTGGAAAACTGAATGCCGGTAGTGATTTTGATAATATAGTAGATGCAAAAGGCTTGTACAACCGCTTTACCGGCAAAAAGAAAGTGGCGCTTTATGGAACAGTCAGCGATATTAGTACAGGTAGTTTAAATTGGGAAGACCAACAGAAGTTGGGTTTGGAAAACGATATGGAGTATGATGAGATCGGTGGATATTATTACAGTTTCGGATCGAGCGACGAATTCAGTGACTGGAGTTTGCGTGGTTTGCCCCATGCATATACTGCGGGTGGTCTATTCAGTAATAAATGGAATGCCGATAAACAAAATGTCAACACATCTTACCGGTATAACAAACTAAATACCGATAACGATCAATCAATTTTTACGCAGAGTACGTTTCCCTTTGTTACCAATACCAATAAATATGTAAAGAGTATGGGTACTAACGAGCAACATGCTGTTACCGGTAAATATGAATGGAAAATAGATTCATTGACTTCTTTAAAATTTACTACCTCTGGAATTTATAAGACAACTGGTTTGAGAGCAAAAACTGAAAGCGATTATTTATTTGATTCTTTGAATAAGCAAAAGACTTACCTGAGCGATCAAAGAAGGGACAATGACACCAGGCGGTTACAAAATGACAATTCGCTACAGTATAAGCAATTGTTCAAAAAGAAGAACAGGCAATTATTGGCTACTCTGCGTTATGGTATAACAGAAGATGAACAGGAGTTCATGCTATATTCTAATACTGATTATTACACCAACAATGTGTTGGATTCTTCTGAAGTTGTAGATCAGATGAAAAATTTTGATGGAAAATCAAGAACTATTGGCGGTAAGTTGACATTCAGTGAACCGCTTTCTACAAAGTGGAACCTGGTATTGGATTATGCACACAATCGCAATAACGCCCAATCTTATCGCAACTCTTTTAATAAAAGTAACAACGGCAAATACGATGTGCTGGATAATTCTTTCAGTAATAATTTTGACATGAACGCCTATTCTCACAGCAGCTTAGCTGTTTTAAGATTTATGGATAAAAAACTCAGACTCGCTTTGGGTTCCGGTATTTCAACAGTTAAACTTAAATTGAATAACCTTGATAATAATGACCGCAATGACTATAATTTTTTAAACCTTACTCCGCAAGCGCAGATCAGTTACCAACTAAAACAACAAGAAAGCATTTCGTTAAATTACCGGGGTACCACCCGCCAGCCAAATATCGACCAATTACAACCAATAAGAAATAATAACGACCCACTTTATGAAATGATTGGAAATCCAAATTTAAAAGTGGCTTTCAACCATAATTTCAGAGCGTCATACCATCACTATAAGGTATTAAGCGGCAGTGGTCTTTTTGCAAACATCAGTTATAATATTACTGATAATGCAATAACAAATTCCAATACAATCGATCCCTCGGGCAAACGCACTTCTATGCCTATAAACGTAGATGGAAACCACAATTGGAATTTTTGGAGCCAGTGGAATAAAGGGCAGGGAGAAAAGAAATTAAATTATGGAGCAGGCATAAATGGTAATGGTGGGGAGTACAACAGCGTTGTAAATGCGGATAAAACTACAACCAATTATAAAAATTTGAAGTTCAACTTAAGTTTAAATTATAGCTATCCTGAAAAATATAGTTTCGAATTGAGACCGGAGATTGGCCGTAATACTTCTAAAACTATTTCAGTTAAAAGATCTGCAAACAATAATTATTTCACCTACGGGGGTTATGTAAATGGTTTTGTAATGTTGCCGGGAAAATTAGAACTAACCTCCAATGCCAATTTCGATCTGCAGCAAAGAGTTGAAGGATTTGGTGCCCGGTCAAACATTATTTTGTGGAACGCAAGTATTGCACGTAAAATATTTAAAGACAAATCGGGTAAAATTTTCCTTGTAGCTAACGACCTACTGGATCAGAACAAAGGTTTCACCCGTAACATAAGCAGCAACTTTATTTCTGAAGAACGCTATTCCCGTATCAGCCAATATTTTCTTTTAAAATTTGAATGGACATTTAATAAAATGCCAGGCGCAAAATAATTATCATGAAAAAAATAATTCTTTCGCTAATAATATTGTTCGCTATTCATTTGGCGCAGGCACAAAACCAGACACAGTTTTTTGGTAAGGTGAAGATTGAGTTTGTAAAAACAGTAAACGTTCATGCTTCTTATAAAAGCATGGATTCAAGATGGTACGAACAGATCAAGGAACGTTTGCCAAAAGAATCTATTACCTATCATCAATTTATAGGTGATAGCACGCGTTCAATTTACAAGCCGGGTAAGGAAGCAGAATATGACTCCCGCAGTTGGTTTCGTCCTGTTGCCGATAAAAATATTGTCTTTACAGATTTTAAATCAGGAAAAACAATTGCACAAAAACCGGTTTTTGAAGAAACTTTTTTGATGGAAGACAGCCTGTTAAAAATAAAATGGAAACTTACTCCTGATACAAGGATGATTGCCGGTTATGAATGCCGCAAAGCAATTGGCATTTTAGCTGATACCATTGCTGTTTTTGCTTTCTACACAGATGAATTAATGATCAGTGGCGGACCGGAAGGTATTCATGGTTTGCCGGGGATGATCTTAGGTGTTGGTATTCCACGCCTGCACACCACCTGGTTCGCGACTAAAGTCGATGTGTTTGATATAAATATGAATTTAGTTACACCAGCAACAAAGGGCAAAAAAGTTGATCGCCCAACCATGATGAAATCATTAGATAAAGTATTACGTCAGTGGGGTGAGTACGGAGGGAAGCTGATTGTGAATTTTGCCATATAAACCGCCCCCTGTCTCCCCGGTGAGAAGGCCCCTGCCCCCCAGTGGGGAACTTAGGTTGAACAAACTTTGTTTTATACAATTTGGTTTTTAGTAAAAAGTTTTTTCTTTTTTGTTGATTGCCAATACAAATCATTCTTCAACACAACTGATATTTTTTAAAACATAATTGAAAAACAAATGAAATTATGACCTAAGTTCCCCCACCGGGGGACAGGGGGCCTTCTCACCAGGGGACAGGGCTTTTACTGCAGCTCCAGAATCCAAATCGTTTTACCTGGTATCTTCCACTCCTGCGCTGTTAAATCAGCCGTCCAATCGGCGTTAATATTTTTTGCTTTTGTAAAGCCAGCCGTTCTTTCCGCAAAGCGATCCGGTTTAATGGTGCGTTCATCATTACTTGTATTCATAACCACCATTACCGTTTGGTTATTATCGTAACGGAAATAAGTATAAACCCAATCTTCAGGAACATACTGCATTAACTTTCCTGTTTTAAGTGCAGAAGATTTTTTGCGATAATTAGCAATTGTTTTAACCCAGTTAAAGGCTTCATTTTCCTGCGCAGTACGTCCGCTGCTTTCAAACTTATTTTGCCTGTCGCCGGGCCATCCACCAGGAAAATCAAGCCGCACCCAACCATCAGGATTTGAAACACCCTTCATTAACACTTCGTTTCCATAGTACAATTGCGGAATGCCTCTTGCCGTCAATAACCACCCTACTCCCATTTTATACTTTTGAAAATCTTCGCCTATCTCCGAAAAAAAACGGGTTTTATCATGATTGTCTAAAAAGTTTACATGCTTCATCGGGTCTTTATAAACAACATCCTGCGCCAGCGTAGTATATAATTTATTCACTCCTTCCGTCCATCCAAACGGCTCTTTTAATGCAGGAAGAATACCATATAAATGTGTTTGAAAATCGGTTACAGCGGGAAGATTACTTTTAAATGGAGTGTTCAGTTTGTTTTCGGTAAAATAAGCCTGGTTCACTACACCATGTACCCACGTTTCTCCGAACAGGTGCAACTTCGGGTATTCATCCAGCAATGCTTTATTACAACGATTCATAAAATTGAGGTCATTGTAAGCATAGGTATCAATACGCCATCCATCTAAACCATACTCTTCTGTAGTCCAGATGGCATGTTGAATTAAGTAATTAGCAAAAAAAAGATTATTATGATTTACATCAGGCATGGAAGGAACAAACCAGCCATCGCTCATTAATTTTTTGTCAGAAGATGAAGAATAAACATCAAACAATGGCTGTTCTTTATAAGTGGTTTGTGTGTATTTAGGCCATTTATGAAACCATGTGCTGTCTGGCATATCCCTGAAAAGGAAATGCTCAATACCAGTATGATTATAGACTGCATCCTGGATGATCTTCATTCCTCTTTTGTGAACATCATTTATCAATTCGTGGTAAGATTTTTCTCCGCCAATGCGGGGGTCAATTCTATAATGATTTGTAAAAGCATATCCATGCTCGGTTCTATTTGGCATATCGTTTTCAATAACAGGATTTAACCACAAAGCCGTTACACCCAGGTCTTGCAAATAATCCAATTTATTTTGAATGCCTTTGAGGTCGCCACCATGTCTTTCAAAAATAGTATCGCGGTTGAGTGACTGATCACGCATGCCCGCAATGCGGTCGTTAGATGGATCACCGTTACTGAATCGGTCAGGCATAATGAGGTAGATAAAATCTTCTGATGTCACCCCTTTTATTCTTGTCTTTCCATTTTCTTTACTGCGGGGTTTCAATTCATATTCAAAAGATGCCCATTCATTCGGAATAATTCCACCAAAAGAAAATTTCACTTTTTGTGGTTTTGCAGCTTTTAAAATTTCCAGGTCAGCGATAATATAATGACGGTTTGGAAGTTTATGAACCTTTACTACTTTAACATCATTGCTGGAAGAACGAAGAACTAATTTATCCACTGCAATATTATTGTTAGTGCTATGGATCATCAATTGCAGTTTATTGTTCTTCATTCCTGTCCACCAATGAGTGGGATAGACATTGATTTCATCTTGCGTGTAAGCCGCAAATGAAATAATAATAAATGCAGATAAAAAAAATATATATTTCATGAGTATGTGGTTGGTGTTTTCTCTGTCATCATGGTGTCGTCAATTATTTCTGTTGCTGATTCATGCCTGCTATCTTTTACCATAAAGTTTAAAAATCCTGCAATAACCATTGAAACGCCACCTATTACAAGTGCATAAATGCTCTGACTGTTAAAAATTTCTTTTACAAAAAAACCAAGGATAGATGCCGCAACAATTTGCGGGATCACAATAAAAAAATTAAATACACCCATATAAAAACCCATTTTGTCGCCTGGCAATGCACCCGCTAACATGGCGTAAGGCATGGTAAGTGTTGAAGCCCATGCAAGTCCTACCAATACCATTGGCAACAGAAGTAATTGATTGTCTTTTATAAAAAATATGGAGATCAATCCTATGCCTCCAAGAATAAGGCAAATCATATGTGTAAATCGCCTGCTTGTTTTTGCGGCAAATATCGGAAGCAAAAAAGCTGCTAAAGCCGATACCCCATTATAAACCATAAACATCACACCCACCCAATCGCCTGCATCCTGGTAATTTTTTGATTGTGTATCGGTGGCGCCATAAGCGTTTTCTGCAATCCCGGAAGTAGTATAAATCCACATGGCAAAAAAAGCGATCCAGGTAAAAAATTGAACAAACGCCAATTGCAACATAGTTTTTGGCATGGTGCTAATCCCGGAAACAATTTCTTTTAATCCGTTAAATACGCCCCGCGACTTGAGCTTTTCTTCTTCCCATTTTTTAATATTTTCCGGTGGAAATTCTTTGGTGGTAAACACCGTCCACATAACTGATAAAAGAAAAACGACTCCTCCTATATAGAAAGAATATTTTACTGAATCTGGTATGATACCTTGAGGTGCAGTATTGCTAACCTGGAATACATTGGTAAAAATATAGGGTAACAGTGATGCGATGACAGCACCCACTCCGATAAAAAATGTTTGCATGGCAAATCCTTCGGTACGCTGTTCATCCCGAAGTTTATCACCAACAAAAGCCCTGAACGGTTCCATAGAAATATTTATAGAAGCATCCAAAACCCACAACATTAATGCGGCCATGATCAATACGGAAGAATTAGGCATTACAAAAAGGGAGATGGTAGCCAGTATCGCTCCTATAAAAAAAAATGGGCGACGCCTGCCCCAATAAGGATGCCAGGTGCGGTCGCTTAAATAACCGATGATGGGTTGAACCAACAAACCTGTAACCGGCGCTGCCAGCCATAAATATCCAATGTCATCTATCTCAGCGCCAAGCGTTTGAAAGATGCGGCTTACATTGGCATTTTGTAATGCAAAACCAAATTGAATTCCAAAGAATCCAAAACTCATATTTACAAGTTGCCGAAAGTTTAGAAAAGGTTTTTTCTGAGGGCTTTTTGAAATCGTTGAGAGAGATGGAGCATCCATAGCAATCAATTATTTTAATTGCTGAAAGTTAATAAGAAATGCTTTGTGATGTTTTTAATACTCACCTGGTGAATTTTAAATAGTCGCTTTTGTCTTTATCTCCCTGGGATTTAATGCTTAAAACTCTTGCTCACTTTCGGGCAGTCTCATTAAGTTAACTATACCCATTGCCCTGTTCTTTAGAACAGGGAACAGATAAATAATAATAAGTATGGGGCTAAAGCCCAAAAAAATAATTTCTTTAATCCCTGCACTAAAGTGCAGGGCAAAAAAATCTACCCTTAACTTATGACATTGCCCTTCAAGGGATGGGGCTTAAACTAAACGCCAATAGTAAAACCATTTGGTAATACAGCCCCTTTTTTCACTACTACAATTCCATCTTTAATAGTAAACAGAGAATGGTCTTCGTCATGTAAATGCG
>MWVT01000102.1_pt1 | contig 16069 bp, 14 predicted proteins | sample 1047201 | NCBI WGS metagenome assembly MWVT01 (sample SAMN06349988, study PRJNA376086) | soil metagenome | isolation source: TG5-1 sample Antarctic (ecotone) soil | place: Antarctica | collected 2015-01-13 | reverse complement strand
ATTCTTTTGCCGGTTACAAAAATAAAAGTTCAGAATTAAGAAATGCAATATAAAGAAGGAAATGTTACAAAACTCCCCTTTAGGGGATGGGGGCAAAAAAATGGCAGGCTTATTACATCGCACCGCTACAACCGCCTACCCTTGCTATCTTCCGATCCTGGGGGAGTTCAGCAGGAGCTGGTCGTGTAAGACCTGCCGCTGCAAATATAGGAGAGTTTAAAGTTTGACCTTGAAATTGAGGTGTTGATTTTTAATTTTTATATAATTACGAGTAAGCTCCAATATTTATTTTTAACATCCATCTGCGTTTCAGAAAATCAAGACTTCAAATTAAACCCGAAGCAAAATCGAAATCATCAATAATATAGCCAATTGGTTTGAAAGCATAATTGTTAGACATCTCTGCAGAGCACGCTGTCATTCCTACAATAAGATCCATTTTAGCATCAAGTATTATGTAATCGCCAGCCTTACTTTTTGGAGGAAGCACAGCTAGTTTTCCGCTCTCTCCATCAACTGAAACATGCATAAAAATATTAAAGCATACCGGGATTTTGTCTGGCGCTATACCATATTGTTTTAATGATTCTGAGAGATTACCAAAACAACCACCGTGAGGTTCAGTATGACCATAAATAATCCTGAAAGTATCAGCACTGCATGGAGTTAGTAGAAAATCATGACGCCCAACTTTATCTTCGATTATCTGGAACATTATGTTGCTGCGATTAGAATAAAATGTATGACCTTTTGTTAGAAAAATTGTTTCAGCATAATCTATTGTCCTGCCAGATGAAAGATACTCAGCCTTGTCATGCAAATTATAGCAGATAAAATCTGAAACTTGTTCTCCCTCTATATCAATAACCTTTAAACGTTGTCCTTTTTTTAAAATAAATGAAGTGCCGCTACGTGGTTGAATTATGTTTAATTGCTGCATGATTTATTTTTAAAGGGCATTTCCATGATTTATCGTGATTGCGTCCTGTGTATTGTGAAGCCTCGGAAGTTTCACCAAAATCTACCAGCATTGGATTTATAGATCCAGAATAAATAATATCACGTTTTCTCACGACAACTTTCATTTTATCGTATTTGGTTTTTTCACGTAATTGTTCGAATTGTGCATGTGGATTAAATACTAAGGTTGGATAATTAAATTGTCTTGCCATTCTGCTGCTTGAAGGATGAAGACCTATAATGTAAAACGCTTCTTCTTTCAAACTAAAACTAAAATTAGCAGAAGTTGGATCGGCACTTACCCGTTCATCATACCCATGCTCTTTAGCGTCAAGATCAGCGAGCCCCTGCAGTCTTTGCCATAACATTGATTCAAACATTTCTTCAGTAAGAAATCCGGGTTTTTTAAAAATCACTGCCGCAGTGTGGTAAAATTCGCTTGAACTTCTGTAATCCTCAATAAAAGAATAAATAAATTTTAGAATATTCTCGTCATCATTTGGGCATGCCATATGTTCTGCAACCATGCACGATATCTGTTGCTTCGCTAAGGCAGCCTTTGCTGCGATACAGGGAAATTCTTTATTGTCAATATATGCAAGATATTCTTGGGTAATTGTTGAATTGTCTGTCAATGTAGAATTAGCATTTATTGTTACCATGCAGCAGCAAGTGAAAAAAGCATGCCGCCCCTCAATTATTGTTAAGTAAAGTGAATATTTCCTGGAGATAAATCTACAGTTCGGTTGCCTCATCTAATTGCTTAAGCATTTTAAAATGTCTTTTTGCATTTCTTAAAAATCTTAATCCTTCTTTGTATTTCCAATAATACAGACCTTGTTTCCGATTATATTTTGAGATTTTGTACAAAATATTCCAATGTTGCAAGACTATTTTATAAGCTTGTAATAAATTGTTACCATTCCCATATATATGGTGAGGCTCTGCCCCACTCCCGTTATATTCGAGAATAGTAAAATTTTTCCCTTCTTTCAGATCTTCAACAGATGAACATTTTATATCGTAACGGCCATAATAAAAAGATTTAGTAAAGTGGCTCAGATCATCAAAAACCTTTAGCAATTTTTCGTCTTTTTCTTTTTCGAGACTTACAAGCTTTCCGCCCCGGCTAAGATTTAAGGCTGGTGACAGGCAAAAAATTTCGCCGTCAGGAATGATCTGACTTAACCGGTGTTCATGTTTTGTTTTCATTTCTTCCAGGCGAAAGCTTACACGTGGATAGCTTGCGATTAATTCCCAGAGATTGGATTTTCCATCCCCCAATACTTCTAAAAATTCCTTTTTTAAAAACCCGGTAATGGTACCTTTTTGTTCATTTGGAAACCGGTAATAGAATACGCTTACTTCAAGGGGAAAGTTGATATATTTCTGTACAATATAATCAACCGGCATTATTGAATGATAGTTTTTAAACTGCGCTGGGTTTTCAATTTTGCGAAACATAAATCCCATCATACCCACATCTGGTTTTACTGCAAAAGGATAAACAAATTTATTTTCAGCCATTAATTTTTCTGCTTCATCAAAGGTTATTCGGGCAGAAATATAAATGCTCCTTGGATAGCTGCCCGGTGGCAATTGATCATACATTTCTTTTTTACTTTCTCCTTCAAATCCTCCGAAGGTTAATGTTGGGTTTGAAGGAGTGAAAAACCACATGGAGCGGGCTTTTAAGCAATACCATAACCAAAAGGGAGCTAGCGGAATATATTTTGCCAGGTAATGCCATGTTTCCCAGTGTGTGATACGGTAAAAAACTTTTGAGAAATTCATTCCTTCCAAAAATATGAATCTTTAGAAGTTTATATTTCGTTGCTATAGGGTAAGATGTTTTATGATCTCGATGTAAAATTTTAAAAAAGAATTGAATCGGCTGCAAACAAGTATGATCATTCATCTTCATTACCTTAATCACAATACTCCAAACTCATATCTTTGCCGCGCAAAAAACAAAATATGACTAACAGAACTTTTACAATGATCAAGCCAGATGCAATGAAGAATGGCCATGCCGGTGCTATATTAGATAAGATCATAAAGGACGGCTACACGATCAGAGCTTTAAAACAAACCAGGTTGACCAAAGAAAAAGCCGGTGAATTTTATGAAATTCACAAGGGACGTCCATTCTATGGAGAATTAGTTGATTTTATGAGCAGTGGCAACATCATTGCTGCCATACTTGAAAAAAATAATGCAGTAGCTGACTTCAGAACTTTCATAGGCACCACCGATCCTGCAAAAGCTGATGAAGGAACCATAAGAAAATTATTTGCCACATCTATGGGTGAAAACGCTGTGCATGGAAGTGATAGCGATGAAAATGCAAGGATTGAAGGCAGGTTTTTCTTTTCAGGACTGGAGGAGTTTTAGATGACAGTTGACAGTTGGCAGATGATAGCATGTCGTTGATTATGCCTAATTTGTCGGCATGCAAATTTGCCAAATAAAGGGCGTTGTTTTTGTAATGTTTCCTCATTTTTTTAAATAGGCACAAGGAATATTTTGCGCTGAGTAATCTATTCCATAAGCAGCTTTAAGTAGTGTTGTTACAACTTTTGAAATCGTAATTTCATTTCTATGCATTTGAGGGATTAGTCCCATCATAGCATAACTAATAGGGTTGACAGACGGGATCAGCGTTTCCCATTCATAGCCCTTGCCCCAAATAAGCCCCTTAACGGTTATCGTTAAATCAACAGATTTGGAAAGCAGATAATTTAGTATATCACTGGAATTGTTACTGTTTTGATTTACCGTGTGAAAAACCGCCGTTTGTCCGCCAAATCCATTTTCGTCAACTCCCGCTTTAGCATTTATGTCAGCTCCGTAATTAACAAGCACTTCGGCACATGCAAGATGATTAAATTCAGCACAGATATGTAAAAGGGAGGCTTCATGCAAAGGTGTATAAGCACAACGAAGCGTGTATTGTTTTAAAACTGCTTCTGGATTATTAATGATTTGAAGCTCGAGAGATTTTGCGTCATCTAAGAGTACGGACAAAAGAATTTTGTCATCAAACTCAAGTCCGTAATCTACAAAAGCTTTAACACAATCTTTAAACCTGGGAGTACGGGTGTATTCACTTATTAATTCATAAATAAGTGGTTTGTTCCTGAAATGATCATTGGGACTTATCTCCTGGGAAAAGCATTTGCGTATTCCTTCCACTGAATGCAGTTCTATTTGAATAATAAGGTCATTCAAATTATTCATAGTATGATCTTTTATATAAAATACCTGGTACGATTTTTATCTCAATCACATTTCCTTTGTTGGCAATTTTTTAGTCATATCATTTTTTACCGGCTCTACTTTATAGCCAGCTTTTTTCAGCAGGTTAATAACTCCCTTATCGCCTGGCAAATGCCCTGCGCCAACAGCAATTACTAATGCATTGTTTAATAATAAATCTTTAAGCTTGTTCACCCAATTAATATTTCGTTGATAAAGCAAAATTTCTGTAAACCTTTCCATACCCATATCCTCTTTTTTTGTCAACTCTTCAAGCTTTGATAGTTGTTGTTTTCTATACGCTTCGGTTAATTCTTCAAATTCCTTATTATCGTCCTTACCATAATTGTTAACGTAATCAACCAATTGCTTTGCCTGTAATTTATATGGTATGCTATCAAAAATGCTCATTTGATAACTCATGGTCTCTAATCCATTTATCTTTTTATTTTTAGATTTTGCCTCCTGCATAATTAATTGTTCCATTGATATAGGATTATCGCAATCCATTGAGGACTGCATAAGTGTTGAAGCCGCTACCAGGGGTTTGTAAGTTTCCAACATGGAGAATGGAAGAGGTGTTTTTTGGTTTTTGAAAAAAGTTTTTACTTTTTCATAATCAGCAGCCGTCATGAGGTCAGCTAAAGTTGTATCGCCTTTCATCTTCATCTTGGTTATTACACCCATTAATTCAAAAATATTATCCATATCCAGCTCGAGGTAAACCTTATCCGATTGGCGAATGGCAGATTTAAGACTATCACTCAGTTGAATATCATTGCCACATATCATGTGGATGGTGCCAAATAAATAGGAAGGTGTTGCCAGGTTTTTACCACTGATGCGCCAAAGCAAAGTGTTTTCTGGTTTTTCTTGTCCAAAGGAGGCAAAACCTATTGCACTTAATAGAAACAAACACAAAAATTTTTTCATTACCACAATTTTGTACAAGTTATCAATCAACGCTGAGATTATTGATCCTGTTATCAACTTTAACCAGGATTTGATTAATGATAAACTTCGGACCAATATCGGGTGAATGATGTACCCCAGGCGGGTTGCATTTCTGATATTTCAATGGGTATTCCCATTTCTTGCTTAACGGCAAGCAAGGGAAGATTTATACCTGCACCAAGGCCGGCAACAATAGTTCCCTGCACACGTGGATTTATTTCAAGTAGAAGCGGCTGTCCATTGTTTGTTTTTTTAACCTGTATGCCAATGTTTCCATGCAATCCAATGGCTTCAATTATATCTGTGCAATACTTAATGATGGCCCCATCATTTACAAACTCACCTTGTACACTTATACCATTGATCATTTTTTTACGTATACGAGGTACAATTAATTTTGCCATGCCATGTTGGGTTAAACAATCAACTGAGTATTCATCTCCAGGTAGATACTCCGCCACTAGTAATTGGGGATATGGTTTTGAAGAAATAATTCGTAAAGCATTTGCATAAGTAATAAAAGTATTATAGGGCTTTTGATTAAATAATTGATCCCATTCATCTACTCTATCATCTACAATGCGAAAGCCACGGCTGCCATTTGAATGAACGGGTTTAAAACAAAATGGCATTTTCGGATAACCAATGTCAAATGCGGTTTTTATAAATTCATCTATGTTATTGGCAATACCAAATGCTGGAAGGGCAATATTTTTTTTTGCCAAATATTGATAGCAGGCTGCTTTGTCATTAGCAATCTCTATAGCTTCTTTAGAAGATACAAGAACTTTTATACCCACCTTTTCAAAAATTAATTTGTTGGTAGCCAGTGGTAATAATTCTTTTGTAACCAACGGTAGAATAATTTGTATGTTTTTGCTTTGACAAATGTTAAGCAATGCTGAAATAAAATTATCTTCTGTAGCTTTTGGAATCTGAACAAAATCCTTGTTAATAAATTTTCCTACTGCCATATTATCTGTATCTGCAACAATTAGGTTGATCCAATTTTGTTGAAGACATTTAATAATACCGGCAGCGCCGGGAGCACCGGCACCTGTCATTAAAATATTAATTGTATCAGGCAAATTGTGGTTGAATAATGTGCTGGGAAACTAACTCAGTAAAAGGTTCGTATTGTTTTTCCAATGTTCTGAAATTTATTTTTTTGTACCGGCCTGATTTGAGATGGAGAATTACAAATGTTTCCAGGCCTACTTCATCTGGTTTAATTTGAAAGGAGGTTATTCTGTTTAAAGAGATTCTGTTAGATAAACTTCTTTTAAACAAAATATCATATAATGGTCCAGCATGGAATAGTGCCATTATCAAAAAAAATATTGCTCCAAAATAATCAGCATTGTCTTTCTCGGTTTCAAAAAGGTTGAATAAAGAAAAAGTAATCCAAACCAGGAAACTAAAAAGTTCAGCAAATATGGTGTCGCGAAAAGAAAAATTCAGATTTCTTACAAAAAGAACATCTCGTTCTCTGATCACTTTCCCATTAGAAGTAATAAACTCCTGCACCATACCTAATATTTACGGATATAAATTTAAGAAACTACTGCCTCTTCACCATATAGTTGATCTCTAAATTTTAAAGATGGTGATGGAATAAATTCACCTAAACCCAACTGATTCCATTTTTCGTCAACCGATTTTATGGTTGCTTCATCTGCCACAATAATATTTGGCCAGTCTCTTCCAAAATTGTCCAATTCTTTAGTTTTTCGTGTACCATCAAAGCCCATGCAGGCAAAGGTTTTTTCTTTTTCTATTGTAGATGCCCTTTGCAACAATATATTATCACGTTTAGGATCAAGATTATTACAAAAACGCCAAAGGGCAACAGTAAGGTCATTAGCATCGACGGTATGCTCCACGTACAAAATCATTTTTACTCCTTCTATTTCCTTCAGATCAAAAATCTGTTGGTGTAATTCACGGATGTGTCCCTTCCTGTTCTTTTCTACAGAAATAATAAGAACTGGAATTTCTTTTTTTAATAAGGAAGCATTTACCTTATTGACTTCTGAAAATCTATCAGAAATGATTGCGGTAAGATCAAATCGCAAATCTAAAATCTGCAATCTAAAATCCTCATCCGTTTCTTCTTCAAATTTAAATGTTCCATCAATACACATTTTACCGCCAAAACCCATTTTGCTGCAACTATGATCCAGCACATCCATTGGCCCCTGCGAAAAATATATATCAGTTGCAGGATTCAGGTTTTTAAAAATATCTCTTGCTAATTTTTCATACTCACTAATCTTAAAAGGCTCTTTGTAAGCCCCTCCTTCTGAGGGGTTTGGGGAGGTCGCCGTCAATACCAGTATTTTATTAAACATCATTTGCCCGGCACCCCACATGGCATTCATTACTTTTTGTCCTTGTCCTGCGTATTCTTTTTTTATTTGTGCTATCACCAGGTTATGAAAAACACCTTCCACCGGCATATCCATATCTACAATTTCCGGTATCATGGTCATCTTCATTGGCGCAAGAAAAATACGTTCAGTGGCCTTTCCCAACCAGGCATCTTCCTGTGGTGGAATGCCAACAATGGTAGCGGGATAAACAGCATTTTGTTTATGTGTAATGCAGGTGATGTGAAAACGGGGATACCAGTCTGGTAATGAATAATAACCGGTATGATCGCCAAATGGTCCTTCCCAGATCAATTCGTCGTTCGGGTCAACATATCCTTCAATAACAAAATCCGCATCAGCAGGTACTTCAATATCCGGTTGTGAAATGCATTTTACCAATTCCACTTTTTTCTTGCGAAGGAAACCCGCTAACATGTATTCATCAACATTTTCAGGCAATGGTGCTGTTGCAGAATAAGCATAAACAGGATCGCCGCCCAGCGCCACTGCAACGGGCATTATTTTGTTTAATTTTTTATATTCATTAAAATGTTTAGCAGATACTTTGTGCTTATGCCAATGCATGCCAGTCAGTGTTGGACCAAATACCTGCATCCGGTACATGCCTACGTTTCTTGCATTTGTATTGGGATCTTTTGTATGAATAACAGGAAGTGTTACGAATGGCCCGCCATCTTTTGGCCAGCAGGTAATTACCGGTAGCTTTGTAATATCAGGAGGCCCACCCCAAACCCCTCCCGAAGTGAGGGGCTTATCAGACATAATTACCTGCTGACATTCTCCTCTCCCACTTTTAACTTTTGGCATCCAGCCTGCAAACTGGTTCAGCTTTGGAAGCAATTTTAATTTATCAAGTATATTTTCTTTTGGTGAAGAAAGTAAATGAAAAAGATTTTCAATTTCTTTTGCTACATCATCTAAATGAGTAACGCCAAGCGCCAGGCACATCCGCCTTTCACTGCCATAGGCATTCATTAACACTGGAAAATCATAACCTGTATTTTCAAAAAGCAACGCTTTTCCTCCTCCCGGCATTTTACTTACACGGTCTGTGATCTCCGCTATTTCTAATTTCGGATCAACAAATGATTTGATGCGAATAAGTTCGTTCGCTTTTTGAAGAACATCAATAAAATGTTGTAAATTTTTATATGTCATGCAGCTACAAAAGTATTAACCGCTGAGGAAAGAAAATGTGCCCCTATCCCCTAAAGGGGAATTTTTTTACATTAAGACTGATACTCCCCTTTAGGGGATGGGGGCATGGGGCTTTATTGTGGCACTCTTGGGCAGCCATAACCATTTTTGCCTTTATTATTAAAAAGACCGTTACCACTGCCACTGCCTAAACGAAACCCTATGTGTAAGCCTGTAAAATAATAGGAATCTTTTTGTGTAGCTCCTCCCCTTTGGTCTCCTTTTGTAGGATATATTGGACTTCCACCAGGTGCCTCATCTCCTCTATAAGCTATCTCCACCGCCTTGGCGCCTATTGCAGCCAAGAGATCAAATTGATCAGCATAATTAGTACTTATGTCATCCAGGTAATCAGTGAATAATTTCCTTATCCCTACTTCTAAACCTATGCGCACTTTATCACTGATGGCATATTTTATCCCTCCACCAAAAGGCAATGCTAATTGAGTGAGTGAGTAAGGTTTTGTATTATACCCGGCTATTCCCTGGCCCTCAGTACTTAAAGGTTTTAAAAATTGTTTTGTTCCCGCAGCATCGTATGTGTACGGATTAAAATGGTAAACAGCCAACCCACCAAAAACATAGGGCGTCCACTTTATATTTGACAAATTAAAAATATTAAACTCACCTAACAAACTAAACTCACTGATGGAAGATTGAAAATTTATATTACGGAGTTGCAGGTAGGTTTTAGTATTGAACTTATCATCACCTTCTACTTTGGCTTGTGTAAAACCGGCCCTGATATTTAAGCGTTCTGTCAATTCATAACTAACTGTAATACCAATAGCTGGTTTAGTGAACCTGGCAACATAGAATTTATCAACAAGGTCACCCTGATAATTAGTAATTCCCCCAAAAATTCCTACTTGAAATGGTTGAGTAAAAGCTGAAGAAAAACAAAATAAAGCGGTTAAAGCAAAAAAACCTCTCATGTATAATCTTATTAAAATGGGTATAAACAAAATTTAAGCCGAAGATGGGAAAAAAAATTTTTAAAATTTATCCTATACTTCGCCCTATTTTATAAACTATTCTAACTACAAAAAACGAAAATTATTGCGTAAGTCTTGTATCACATGTAATAAATCAAGGGGAAATATTATTTTTTGTATAAGCCTGTATAATGTATGCCTAAGCCGGGTTGGTTTGATGTGTTAACACTGCCATCGTTATTATAGATCAAACCCGTGGCAATGTCTTCATCTAATAAAAGAGGGCCATCAAGGTCAGCATAATCTGCCTGTGGCATTAGATGAGCTATGGCAGCCGATCCCAGGGTAGATTCATTCATGCTGCCCACCATTACTTTTATATTTAGTTCCCGTGCTTTTTTTATCATGCGCAATGCCGGTGTAATGCCGCTGCACTTAGTGAGTTTTATATTGATGCCATGAAAGTGATTGTGACATTTTTCTACATCCTGTTCTCTCACACAACTCTCGTCGGCCACTAATGGCAATGGCGAATGTTGGAATAAATATTTCATTCCTTCCCAATCATCTTTAGCCAGGGGCTGTTCAATAAACTCAACGCCAAGATCTTTAAAAACAATTATTTTTTTTAGTGCTTCTTCAACTTCCCATGCAGCGTTAGCGTCAATTCGTATAATTGAATCGGTGACGTTACGTAACGCTTTCACAATTTCAATATCCTGATCAGTTCCTAATTTTATTTTGTAGATAGGCCAGGGTTTTTCCTGCATCTTCTCCAACATTTTTTCAATAGTATCTATTCCAATAGTATAATCAGTAATGGTTTGAAATGAATTTTCAATCTTCCATAATTCTTTTAACGGCTTGCTTTTTATTTTACCATAAAGATCCCACGCTGCCATATCTAAAGCACAAACCAAAAAAGGATTATTAGGAAAAAGATGATGAAGGTAATGCCAGTAACGATCCGGTTCTGTAAAGGCAAATTTTTCAACAAATAGTTTTTTACGCTCCAGGTCTTCCGCCATTTTTTCTACTGAAATATCATAATAAGAAATGGCAGGTGCTTCACCATATCCTTTCCATCCCAGGTGTTCTAAGCTTACAACTAATGTTGGTTGGTGTGTTTTTGTTCCTCTTGAAATGCCAAAAGGATGTTTGAATTTTAAATTATAGGTTTCGTACAGAAGTTTCATAAATGTATGGTGGGAATGATCTTGTAAAAAAGGAAAATACGATAGGCTGTCAGTAACATCATAAATAAACCGACTAACAGAATGGCGGATAAGATTATCCAGGCGATGTGGAATTTATAATATCTTTTAGCAGCTATTATGAAGTAGATAACAAAAATGCTGATATTGAATAAAGCAGCAAAACTGTCAAAATGCTTATTGTAATTTTTAATAAAATTTTGAACAGGGAGTTCAATGATGTAATGAAAAAGGGTAAATGAAAGTAGTAAAAAGGAGAAAAAGTGTGTAGCAAAAACAAGATGGAGTGAAAAAAATTTCTGTTTTTTAAAGAAAAAAAGAAACAAAAACAATGCAAGAAAAGGTATAAATAAAATAATAAATGCTTTAGACTGTGATGCTATTTTTTCATTAAAGATTTCAGCAAATACCGGGAATCTTGTGTAGGTACCCACTTTTTGATCAATGATATGGCTAAAGCCATATTCTTCATAGTTTACGTAATAATTTCCCAACGGAATCATGAAAATGTTGGAGCTTGATACCAGTAAGAAAAAAATAAGATTACAAACAATAAAAAGCTGGAGGGGTTTCATATAACGCACCCGTTTACCCTGCTCAAAAAGTATGGTAAGATGTCCCGGGTATTTAAACAGGGTTTTAATAGAGCGAAAGAATTTTCCATCAAAGTGCGTTAAGCCTTCAATGCTTTCTTCCAAAAAATGTTTTATCGTAAAATCTTTTTGTGTTATTTTTTTTTCGCCGCAATTAGAGCAGAACTTTCCAGTGGTTACTGAATTACAGGAAGAACAAATGGTATTGGTTAACTGTGCTGTCATTTGCCAAATGCTTAACCTCTCCCACTGTTTGTTACATAATCTTTTAATTCAGCATTAAACTCTTTTTCTTTTATCAACTGTTCTAAATTAATATGCATTCTATATCCCCAATAATGATTTGGATCTGCAGGAATATTAATTCTTTCTTCATGAGGATTTTCTCTCCGCAATTTTTCACTCATACCTAACAGATCCTGCAATTGAAAAATACTCCACATGGCAGGTGAGTACAAATGTTGAAGCACGATGGCACGATTTACCCAGGGCTCACAAAAAACCGGGGCCTCGCCAGGGCCTTCCAATATCGTATGATAAAACTTTTCGGTTGTTTGACGGTCTTCTTCCCACCAACCTCTAAGAGTACTCATATCATGCGTTGAAGGTGTAATGACAGATAAATATGGAGCATCTTTAGGATGAAAAAATTCCGTGTGTGGATTTTTAGGCATTCGTTGAATCTCCAGGCCTAAAATGCCAAGGTCCTTCATTACCTGAGGTACACAATCGGGTACCATCCCAAGGTCTTCACCACAGATCAGCATATCTGTAGATTCTTTTAAATACGGCAACTTTCTCAAGGCTTCTACTTTCCAGAAATCGTCTTGCCTTTTAAAGAAATAATCAATGTAAAGATTTTGCAGCTTTCCTTTAGTTGATTCATCTAAATGCTGAAAGGAACTGGTTTTATCAATGGATATTCTAAAATGAAATGCGGCTTCTTCCGAATCCGGCTGTTCATAAAACAACACATTTGACAGCAGATCAAAAAGTCCATTTTTTAAATGATTATTTTCATCAGTAACATCTAATACTGCAAAAAAACTTTCTACTTTTCGTTGTGTATTGAATTCATCTAAAAACCCATATTGACCTTCTTCATTTTTTTGAAGGAAAGAAGATTTGACAAATTCAATATTTGCTCCAAAGATTTCTTTTAATATCTCATCGGTAATAAATGGTTTACAATAGCGATCATAATCAAACCAAATTCCTCTTTCGCCAAACTCGTTAATAGAGATGGGTATTGCCGGAACAAATCTTCCCAAGATACCTTCTACCCCATTCATCGGAATACTCCAAATTCGAAAAAAGCCAAGGATATGATCAATGCGGAAGGCATCAAAATAATTGCTCATCTGGTTAAAGCGTTGACGCCACCAATTGAAACTATCATCCTGCATCCGTTGCCAATTATAAGTGGGAAAACCCCAGTTTTGTCCCTTTACAGCAAAATCATCAGGTGGTGCGCCAGCCTGCCAACACAGGTTGAATAATTGTGGCGCTGTCCAGGCATCGGCACTGTGTCTGTATATTCCAATAGGAACATCGCCTTTTAAAGCAACATTTTTTTTATGTGCATATTTTACAGCTTCCTCCAATTGCAAATGCAAATGATATTGAATGAAATAATAAAATCGTATTTCTTTTTTTGATGCTGATTTTGAAGTAACAAGTTTATCAATTTCAGATTCTATATATACGCTGTGTGTTTTCCATTGGTTAAAATCAGGTGTAACGTTTTTATCTCTTAAATAACAAAAGGCAGCATAAGGATTTAACCATTGTTTGTTATCTTCAAAAAAAAATTTGTAGTCGCTTTCATGTAGGAAACCGGTTTCATCAAGATCATAAATTTCCCGCAGCAATTGCATTTTAAATTGAATAACCTTTTCGTATGCTAATTCAGGAAGTGTATTTAATTGTTTTTGCTTTTTTGCAATTGATTTAATAGTATCTGAATATTTTTTACCTGCTACCTGTTTCAGGTTTATATAAATAGGGTGTAATGCATAAGCAGATATGGCTGCATAAGGATATGAGTCCTGCATTGAAAAACTAGCTGAAGTATCATTGACCGGCAATAGTTGAATGAGTTTCAGACCGGTTTTGGAAGCCCAATCCACTAATAACTTTATATCTGTAAACTCTCCTACTCCAAAACTATTGGCTGAGCGTAAACTAAAAACAGGGATGGCAATACCAGCCCCCTTCCAGGCATTGTAGGGTATGTTGACGAATCCATCATGCAAAACAGTTATACTGTTTGGCATTCCGGAAGCTATAATGCGATTATCACCGCTTTCATAACTTACAAATTCAGATTTCTTATAATTATAAATTCCATATTTATAATAGAGAGGAAATAACTCTTTACTTAAATCTAATTTCACCGACCACCAGTCATCTTCTTTTTCTAAAAGCGCTGGTTTTTTTGTACTCCAATTATGTAATTCGTTTGCACTGCCTGATAAACAAATGCATTCATTTTCTTTTAGTAAAGGCGCTTTTATTTTAAACTGGTGGGTGTAAGACTTTGGTGTTGATCTTTTTGGAGTATCGGCCTGTTTTAAAAAAACTTTTTTAAAGGGAGCGGTATAAAAAACATTCGCCGTTTCCCCGCTACTGTTCCAGGTATCTATTAAGGTTACATTATCCTCGTTAAATTCCTTTAAAGTTATTGTCCGCTGTTTCTCTGCTTCTTTTATATATTCATCTTTATCGTTTTTATAAATGTACTGGTAATGCAAAACCTGTTGATCGGTTTCGCTTATTTCAATTGATACATGCCAGAAATCTTTATTCAAAAATTGCAAAGGCATAGCCATTTTTTCATCACTTTGGCCAAGGGAAAAAGTATTACCTGTAATAAAAACTTTTTCACCATATTTTGTATGAAACCGTAAATAAAAATCAATTTTCATTCTTTAGAATTAAGCAGTAGATTTTGTTATGTAGATTGTGTCTTTAAAACACAGTTGCGGCGAAAATACTAAAGTGAATTGATGAATAGAGTTGAAATATGAATTGCGTAGAAATAGTTTCTAATATTTCTCCCCTATTTTTGTAAAAAACATTAATGGAAGTAAAAAAGAAATCAAAAGGTTTGTATTGGTTATTATTTTTTCTTGCGTCGGGTGCATTGGGCTTAGCTATTATATTGCATTGGCCCTGGCTTACATTGATCATTCCATTTGTCACCACCTTTTTTGTTTTAGCAGCAGATATTATATGAAGAACTAAGATTGTTAGGATTTTTTGGAGAACGCTCTTAGCATATTTAAGGACTTATAAATAAAAAAGCCTCTGATATTTTCAGAGGCTTCTATATATCCATCAAATCCTTTTAATCTTCGAAATCCTAGTTCTTTTATTTCACTTCTTCAAATTCTGCGTCTGTAACATTCTCAGAATTTGCGTTTGAATTCTGTTGTTGGTGCTGTCCGTTACCATCTCCTCCAGGCTGCTGCCCACCCTGGTCCTGTGTTGCTTTATACATTTCTTCACTGGCAGCTGTCCATGCAGCATTTAGCTCAGTTGTTGCTGTATCCATTTGATCAAGATCACCCGATTTATGCGCTTCCTGTAATTTTGCCAATGCAGTTTCAATTGGGGCTTTTTTCTCAGCCGGTATTTTATCGCCAAATTCTTTTAACTGTTTTTCTGTTTGGAAGATCAAACTATCTGCCTGGTTAATTTTTTCGACCCTTTCTTTTTCCTTCTTATCAGTTTCTTCGTTTGCCTTGGCATCATTCTTCATTTTTTCAATCTCCTCTTTTGTTAAACCACTGCCTGCTTCAATACGAATCTTTTGCTCCTTCCCAGTTCCCTTGTCCTTTGCCGTAACGTGCAATATGCCATTGGCATCAATGTCAAAAATTACTTCAACCTGTGGTACTCCGCGTGGCGCCGGTGGGATGCCATCAAGGTTAAACATACCCAGGCTCTTGTTATGAGAAGACATAGGACGTTCGCCTTGTAACACATGAATTTGTACGCCAGGCTGATTATCGCTTGCTGTAGAAAATGTTTCCGATTTTTTTGTTGGAATAGTTGTGTTGCTATCAATTAAACGCGTCATTACGCCACCCATGGTTTCAATGCCAAGGCTCAGAGGTGTAACGTCAAGCAACAATACATCTTTTATTTCGCCTGTTAATACAGCACCTTGTATAGCAGCGCCAATGGCTACAACCTCATCAGGGTTTACACTCCTGTTTGGTTTTTTACCAAAGAATTTTTCTACTATTTCACCCACTTTTGGCATACGGGTAGAACCACCTACCAAAATAACTTCCTTGATATCCGAAATGCTTAAACCTGCATCTTTCAACGCCAGCTCGCAGGGCTTCAGGCAACGGGCAAATAGTGCATCTGCCAATTGTTCAAATTTTGCACGGGTTAATTTTTTCACCAGGTGTTTTGGCACACCATCTATTGCTGTAATGTAAGGAAGATTAATCTCAGTTTCTGAAGAGGAAGACAATTCAATTTTTGCCTTTTCAGCCGCTTCTTTCAAACGTTGCAATGCCATTGGGTCTTTGCGAAGATCAACATTCTCA
>MWVT01000101.1_pt1 | contig 16096 bp, 14 predicted proteins | sample 1047201 | NCBI WGS metagenome assembly MWVT01 (sample SAMN06349988, study PRJNA376086) | soil metagenome | isolation source: TG5-1 sample Antarctic (ecotone) soil | place: Antarctica | collected 2015-01-13 | reverse complement strand
CGTTTGCAGAAATTTAATCCGATTCGGCTTGAAGGGAAGAAGTCAAAACGGCGAAACTTCACGCCGCGAGCGTTGAAGATTTGCGAGTTTTCGCCGGATTGGAAGCGAGTGGACAACTGCTCATTCGCGTCGTTTCCACCGAGTAGGAAAGTAAAAAAGCGATGAAAAAATTAAAAAATTTGAAGCGTCGAATTGTCCGCCGCGTCCGCGAAACTTTTCGCAACGGCGAATTCGAGCGAAAGGCTGAGATTCTGCCGCCGCTTTATCGCTATCGAAAGCTGCCGCAGCCGCGCACAACTCAACACCGCCGACAGCAAGAAATTTACAAGGCTCTGTCGGATGTAAAAGCGTCCGAATGGACTTATACCGAGTTGCAAGAAATTGTCCGGCAAAAAACCGGAACAGCTTGCAGTCGAAAAGTGATTGCCCGATGGAAAAAAGAACAAAAATTAAAATCTTCGGCACAGCCTTCTTCGCCTGCGGTTTAATTTCCTGTCAAAGCGTCGAGCCGACCACGAGCAACGCTGACCGGACGAACCCTTTTATTTTGGAAACTGAAACTTCAAAAGAAAAGACTTCCGACAATCCGCGCACCCTGAAAATTCGCGTTTCAATTTCGCGCCGCGAAGATTTGCGCGTGAAAGTCGGAGATAAATTAAACGCTGGCGATGTGATTGCCGACCGAAACAAAGAAAGAAACGCTTTAGTTTTGCAGAAACAGCAAGCCGAAATTACTTTGAACCGTCTGCAAACTTTGAAAGCGGCGCGGGCGGAAGAACTGCAAAAGCCTGTAACGCCCGACGCTACTTTTGCCGAAAACCAAGCGGCGATCCGACGCGCTCAAGTTTCGGTTGATGCAGCAAAACGAAACGTCGGTATGCAGGAAACGCACATCTCGCAAATCGCAAATCTTCCGTTTCCCGGCGACCTGTCGAAAATCAAACAGCACGAAACGGCGCGGCTCGCGCTTCTCAAAGGCGAACTCCTCGAAGCGGAAAGCAATCTCGCTCTCGAACGAGCAAAACTCGAAACCGCAAAAGCAAACCGAAGTTACTCGGAACAAAAAGACACGCTCGAAATTCAAAAACAAAAAATCACTTTAAACGAGCAGCACCTAACGCTCGAAACAAACATCGCGCAGTTTGAAGCGCAAATCACAAACTTAAACGCGCAAATAATCGCGCTTTCTGCGGTTCGCGCTCCATTCGCGGGAACGATTAAAAAAATAACTTGGGAAGGACAAACCAATGATGAAATCAATGTTGTTATTCTTGTTGATGTTGACAACGGCAATTCAGATTCCGGCGCAAAATGATTTGCCGTGTTTCGATACGTCCGAAAAGTGCGCGGAAACTTTGACCGCGCAAGCTATCGCTAATTCCGCCGAAATCAAGGTTCTTGACCAAACAATTAAACTTGCGCGGCGCAAAGGCTGGACGCAATACATTGATGTTTCGGCAATTGACCCGCTCACCCTTTCCGTGCAAATTTTGCGAAACATCTTCGGCGGCGGCGAACGCCAAACCCGAAAATTACAACTCGCGCAAATAAACCTGCGTCGGACCGAAACCGTTCTGCGAATTCGCGCCGAAATAAACGATTTACTGCTGAACGCGGAAAACGCCGAAAGAAAAAAACTGCAAACGCAAACACTTTTCGACGCACAGAGTTCACTCGTTGCTGTTCTCGAAATCAGCTACCAAAGCGGCGAACTTTCGACCGAACGAATGATGCCGGTTTGGGAAAAACTTGATTTTTATAGAATCGAAATCGAACGCGCCGCAACCGAGCGCGAAACTCTGCGAAAAAACCTGATTGCTTTGGTCGAGCCGCAACCTGTTATCGAATTAACGCGGGAAAATGCCCGGGCGCAAGTTATCGAAGATGTGTTATCGGCTTGGAAGTTGTCAGGGACATCCGAAGAATTGAATTTAATAGTTCTGGACGCGGACGAAAAAAAGCAAGTTTTCAAAAGTGAATTACTGAAAATCTTTCCCGAAGGTGTGAAGCATTTGCCCGACGAACTGCAACCGCGTGGAGTTTACACGACGACAAAAAAAGGTTTGCGGAAAGTTCAATACATTGGCAAAGCCGAAAGATTTGGATTTAATTTCGTGCTTTTTCGCTCGCTCTAATTTCGTTTCTTTTTTCATCGAACATTTTTACTAATTGCCCGGATGCTGTTTGAGCCATTCGGCGCGGAGCAGAAAACTTCCGCTCGTGACGATTTTGTCGCCGACGTTTAAGCCTTCTAAAACTTGATACTGACCATTTGTTTCCGCGCCCAAACGCACGCCCCGCATTTCAAAAACATTCGGCTCTGATGTAGCGACGAAGACAACTTGCTGATTGCCCAAATTCTGCACGGCGGAAGCCGGAATCGTCGGCGCGGTTTGCTCGGCTTGACCGAGCGAGCCGAAAGCGACGCGAACATACATTCCGATTTTCAAAGCGCGATTCGGGTTTTCAAGTTCGACGCGGACTTGCGCCGTGCGGGTATTTTCATCTAAGCGCGGGTCAATGTAGGTAACTTGCCCGCGAAAGACTTGATTCGGATATGCGTCGGTAGTAACGCTCGCGCCGCTTCCCGTGCGAAGCCGCGCCAAATCTTTTTCATAAACTTGCGCGATAACCCAAACGCTCGAAAGGTCGGTTACGCGCATCAATTCTTTGTTTGCTTCGATGACTTCGCCTTGATTGACCGTGCGACTCGTTACCGTGCCGGAAACAGGTGCGGGAACAGCAATTTCAGAATTTATCTGCGATGCCGAACGCAATGAGTTAATTCTTTGCGGCGATGTTCCGTAGAGCAATAACTTCTGTCGGGTGGAGGCGAGTTCCGATTCGGCATTGCGGAGTTTATTCGCGGCTTCTTCAGACTCGGAACGAGTGGCGGGATTGATGTCGAGCAATTGTTTCGCCCGTGCCAGACGCTCGCGTGCGGCAACAGCTTCGGCTTCGGCGGTTCTCAATTTTGTTGTGTCCTGTTCGAGTTCTTCGCGGCTTGACGCTCCGATTTGAACGAGTTTCGCCGTGCGCCCGTAACGCTTTTTCATTTCTTCCAACTGCGCTCCAGCAGTCTTTAGTTGCGCTGTCGCCTGGTCGAATTCAGTGCGTCCGGGCTGGTTGATGCGGACAAGTTTTTGCGTTCGCTCGTAGTTTTTGCGGGCATTATCAATCTCGGTGAGCAACGCGACGTAACGCGCTTGAGCCGCCGCGAATTCGTCGCTGAAAACGACGGCGACGGTTTGCCCGCTTTGCACATTTTCGCCTAATTCGGGCGAGATGCGCCGGACGATTCCGCCGACCACCGAAACTACGGGCGTTTCGCGGTAAGCGTTTGCCTGCACGACTCCGGTTGCAAGTTCGCCGCCAATTTCTGAAGAAATTTGCTCGCCGACAGTTTCGGTTTTGATTCCGGCGCGTTCCACTTGTTCAGGTGCAATCGTCAGGGTTTGTCCGCCGGTCGTTGTGTCCGTTGTCGGTTGGTCAATCGTCATCGAGCGCGGCGCGGGAACGGGTTTTCCGGCTTGACCGTTCGACGGCAAAAGCCAATACCAAGCCGCCAATGCGACGACAGAGACAATCGCCAAAGCGGAAACGGCAATCAACAATCTTCTTTGTTTTCGTTTCGGCGCGGCTTGTTCAACTGCGTCTTTTTCTTCGATTAAACGGTTTTCTCCGACGGTTTCCGAAATTTCCGCTTCATTCGGTTCTATGTTTTTTTCGTTCATTTCTTTATCAATTCGGGCGCGTTTGCGGCGCGTAAAATCTCGACGCGAGCCAGATAGGTTTCAAGCTGTGCGTCAATAAATTCGTTTTCAAGTTCGATAAATCGGCGTTCCTCGACTAAATACTCAATCAGATTTTTCGCGCCGAGTTCGTAAGTTTGGCGCACGACAACCAAGTTGGTATTGGCTTGGTCGCGCACACCGACGCGGAAAATTTCCATTGCCCGCGCTGAACTCTGATAGCGAGCAAAAGCCGAAGCGACTTCGCGGCGGACGGTCAATTCGGCGAACTCAAGCCGTTTCGCGGCGGCTTCCGAGTTAGCGACGGCGGCTTCAACCGCGCCTTGATTGCGGTTACGGACAGGAAGCTCTAAGGTAACGCCGAATCGCAAAGAATGAAAAACGTCCTGCACCGGACGCAGTGCGCCCGTGTCGGTAATGCCGTTCACGGGAAAGCCGAAATTGTTTCGTCCATAGCCCGCCGAAACGCTCGCGTCAATGCGTCCTGCGGCGCGTGCCTGTTCGATTTGCGCGGCGGCGAGAGTTTCCATCGCACGCATGCCTTGCAAATCCGGTCTTTCTCTCAAAGCCTGTTCGGTGGCTTCGCCGAGCGTCGGCAATAGCGCGAGCAAATCCTTAAAATCACCGCGCAGGCGCAACGGTTCTTCCGGCTTCATTCCAATCAGATTGCGAAGCTCAAGGAAAGCGATTTCGGTTTTTCCCGCAACGGTTTCGCGCATCGAACGCAGGCGATTGACTTCAACCAGCGTCATATTTTCTTCTAAAGGCGGGGTTCTGCCTTCAACGACGCGAGCCTGCACGAGCCGAAAACCATTTAATGCGGTTTTGAGCAAGTCTTCGGTCAATTTTAATTTAAACGCTTGCGCTAAAGCCTCACCGAATTTGGCGCGGACTTCCGCCGCCAGCAGTCGTTCGCGGTTGGCGACTTCTTTTTCGCGCACGGACAATTCGGCTTCGGCAACAACGACGCGAGCCTTGCGCCGCCCGCCGAGTTCGAGCGGCAGACTTCCCGCAATCATCGTGTCGTTGTCCGAGCCTCCGATTTGCTCCTGACGGCTGAATTCCACGCTCGGATTCGGTCTTAAACGGGCTTGTTTGACGAGCGCGCGAGCCGCTTCGATTTCCTTTCGCGCCGCGGCGAGTTCCGCATTATTTTCAAGCGCGTAGGCGACGAGTTCGTCAGCCGTTTTGCCTTCGAGCGCATCAAGATATTTTGCTATCGAAGACGGCGTGCTAATCGCCGAAACCGGCGGTGCGTCTTGCGCCCGCGCTGTTAAAAACATTTGCGAAAACACTGAAAGCAAGATCAACCCGCTGCACAATCGCCAATATTGTAATACTTTTTTTCCTGTTAAAAACATTTTCATTACTTACGCTCCAACGCGCCGACCACTCGCTTTCGCCGCCAGCCAAATTGACACGGGCGCGAGTGTCGTCAGTTGCACAAACGGCAAAAGTCCCGTTCCGAGAATCGGCACGACAATCATTCCCTCGTCATATCTCCACCATCCAAAAGCGAAAGCGATTTTCTCGAACAAAACGGCACAAACCGCACCGAGCAGCGCGTCGGTTAAATAAAATTTCCAATCGCGCCGATTAATAAAAAACACTGCCGCGCCGTGAATTGCCAGAACCGCCAAAACGTCAATAAAAGTTGCTAAAGTGCAGAAAAACAAAGTCTCGCCCCAAGATTTTTCAGCCGTTCGGTATGCCGACATCTGCGCGATTTCCCAAATCCAATTCAACGCGAAAGAGATGACCGCTAAATAAACGTAGAAACTTCGCCCTGAAGATTTTTTATCCAACAATTTCATCGCGCTCCTTTACCAAACTTTCCGCCGATTCCTCTTTCTTCAATTCGCGCTCGTGCAGCCAGAAGAAAATAACCGGCGTGACAATAAGGACGTGCAAAAGGCTCGACACCATTCCGCCCAAAACCGGAGTCGCCAGCGGCTTCATCACTTCCGCGCCCGCGCTCGAACTCCACATAATCGGCAGCAGTCCGGCGACAACGGTCGAAACCGTCATCACTTTCGGGCGCAGACGCAGCAGCGCGCCTTCGGTGACAGCTTCCATCAATGTTTCCCGCGTCAATTTGCCGAACTCTTGCCGTTTTTTCTCGACGGCTTCATTCAGATAAATGACCATCACCACGCCCGTTTGCACAGCCGTTCCAAAGAGCGCGATAAAACCGACCCAAACGGCGACGGAAAAGTTGTAGTCGAGCAGCCAGAGCAGATACACGCCGCCCGTCAAGGCAAACGGCACGGCGAGCAGAACGTGCGCCGCTTCAATCGCCGAATTGTATGTCAGATACAGCAAGCCGAAAATGACGAGCAACACAATCGGCAAAACAATCAGCAGACGCTCGCGGGCGCGTTTTTGATTTTCGTATTGCCCGCTCCACTCGAAATAATATCCGGCGGGCATTTCGACTTGTTCGGCAAGCGCGGCTTGTGATTCCGCGACAAACGACCCGACATCGCGCCCGCGCACATTTAATAAAACCGTGCCGCGCAAGAGTCCGTTTTCACTGGAAATCATTGATGGACCTTCCACCGTAGATATGTTCGTTAGTTCGGAAAGCGGAATGGTTGCGCCCTTCGCCGTCATAATCGGCAATTGTCCGAGCGCGGCGGGGCTTCCGCGAAATTCCGGCGCGTAACGGACGCGGACGGGAAAACGCCGTCGCCCTTCAATCGTCACGGAAAGATTCGTTTCGCCGATGCCTTTTTCAATCATTTCCTGAATCATTGCCACGTCAACGCCGTAACGCGCCGCCGCCTGACGATTGATTTTTATGTCAATATACGGCGCGCCGCCGATTTGTTCGGGATAAACGTCCGCCGCGCCCGGAACGGTTTTGACTGTTTCGGCAATGCGCCGGGAAACCTCTTCGATTGTTTTCAAATCGTTGCCGTAAATCTTGATGCCGACCTGTGAACGAATGCCGGTCGAGAGCATCTCGATGCGGTTGATAATCGGCTGCGTCCAGATGTTCGTAACGCCGGGCATTTTGAGTTCGGCATCCATTTCCGCAATCAGTTTTTCCCGCGTCATTCCGTCGCGCCACTCTTCGGGCGGTTTTAAGTGAATGATGGTTTCGTTCATATTCGTCGGCGCGGGGTCGGTCGAAGTTTCGGCGCGTCCGGCTTTTCCGACAGCCGATTCGACTTCGGGAAATCGGCTCAACAATTCGCCTTGCCGGCTCATAATTTTGCGGGCTTCGTCAATCGAAATCGCCGGGTCGGTAATCGGCATATACATGACATCGCCTTCGTTCAGAGCCGGGAAAAACTCGCCTCCGATACCCGCCGCCAGATAAATCGCGCCCAAGAATAAAACAAGCGCGATTGAAACCGTAGCGACGCGGTGTTTGAGAGCCAGAAGCAAAGTCGGCTCATAAATTTTATGCAGAAAACGCATCACCGGATTCGCGCTTTCCGCGTGAATCTTGCCGCCGAGCAGGTATGTGCAAAGCACCGGAACTAATGTGACGGCGATAATCGCTCCGCCGACCATCGCAAAAGTTTTTGTGAAAGCGAGCGGGTGAAACAGCTTTCCTTCCTGTCCGGTGAGCGCGAAAACCGGAATAAAAGCGAGAATAATAATCGCCATCGAAAAGAAAACGGGTCGCCCGACGAGTTTGGTTGATTCGAGAACCGCCCGCCACAATTCATCCTTGTCTTTCAAATTGACGTTATGCTGTTCGATATAGCGGAAAGCGTTTTCGGTGACGACTATTCCAGCGTCAACCAGAACGCCAATCGCAATCGCAATGCCCGCGAGCGACATTATATTTGAACTGATGCCCATAAAATACATAAACAAAAACGAGGTCAGCACGGCGAGCGGGAGCGGAATCGTGACAATCAGAATCGAGCGGAAATGCGCGAGGAAAAGAATGTGCGCCAGCGTGACGAGAATCAGTTCTTCAATCAAAGCGGTTTTTAAAGTTGAAGTAGCGCGGTTGATAAGCTGTGTGCGGTCGTAAAAAGGCACAATCTTTACGCCTTCCGGCAGTCCGACTTCCAAAGTCTTGATGCGTTCCTTGACGGCGGTGATAACTTCGAGCGTGTTCACGCCGTAACGCGCAATCACCACGCCGCCGACGGCTTCTTTGCCGTTTTTATCGAGCGCGCCGGTGCGAAAAGCATTGCCGAGTTTGACCGTCGCCACATTTTTGACATAAACAGGCGTTCCGTTTTGTTGTGAATTCAAAGCGATATTCTCGACATCGGCAACCGATTCAACCAGCCCGATTCCGCGCACGACCGCCCATTGCCCGGATTGTTCGACGACGTTGCCGCCGACGTTGTTATTCGCTTTCTGCACGGCTTCGACAACCGTCGAAAGCGGCAGATTGTAGGCGCGAAGTTTATCCGGGTCAACGTCAACTTGATATTGCTGAACATAACCGCCAACCGAAGCGACTTCCGCCACGCCCGGCACGGAATTGAGTTGATAGCGCACAAACCAATCCTGCAATGTGCGTAAATCGCGCAGATTCATTGAATCAGATTCGAGCGTATACCAAAAAACTTGTCCCACGCCGGTTGCGTCCGGTCCAAGCGTCGGCGTAACGCCTTCGGGCAGTTGTTTTGCTACAAGATTGAGCCGTTCCAAAACCCGCGTCCGCGCCCAATATAATTCAACATTATCTTCAAAAATAATGTTAATCATCGAGAAGCTGAACGCCGAACTTGCCCGCACGACACGCACGCCGGGAAGCCCTTGCAGATTCGTGACCAGCGGATATGTAACCTGGTCTTCGACTTCCTGCGGCGAGCGTCCCGCCCAATCGGTAAAAACGATTACCTGATTGTCCGAAAGGTCTGGAATCGCATCAATCGGAGTGTGAATTAAAGCCCAATAGCCCGCTCCTGCCAACCCGATAAACAGCGCAATGACAATAATGCGGTTTTTTAGCGACCACTCAATTAGTTTGTGTATCATAAAAATTTATTCGATGCCGATTCAAAATCTTTAGAATCGGCATCGAAAATTTCGGTCAGCTTTAATCAGTTACGACTATTTTGCCGCGCATCATATTCATTCCGCAGGTGAAGGCGAGTTCGCCCGACTCTTGCGGCGTGAAAGCCACCAGAACGGTTTTGCCGATTGGCAATTCCTTTTTTATATTCATTTTGGGAAACACGACTTCACCGCCGCAGTTGTCGGCATCTGCGCGAAAAAATGCGAGCTTTACGGGTTGACCTTTTTTGACCTCGATTGACTCAGGCGCGAAACCGTTGCTTGAAACCGTCACTTTAATTGTCTTTGCCAAGTTTTCGGCTTCGCTTTCTCCCTTATCAGCCGTGCTAATCGTTTTGTCGCCGGCATTTACGGCTTGGTTGTTATTCGCTACTGTGGGTTGCCCGAAGGCGCAAGCCGCCAGACATATCGCGCTCAACGCAAAAGCGGCGATGAGTAGCACATTCATTAATTTGTTCATTTTTTTAACCTCTGCTTTGTTATTCATTCGATTGCCGATTAGCAAAATAAAAATCCGGCATCGCTAACCATAAATGTTCTTTCTTTTACTGCACCGTCACGGGCAAAGTGAACTTACCTTTTCCGGCTGGACCCTCATAGGTGATTTGGGATTGCCATTCGCCCGCCATTTCAATATCCACTTTGCCGCGATAAACTCCCGGCGTGTTCGTGGTGGTAAAAGTCGCCGCGTTATTCATCACCGGCATCGAACCCATCGCCGGCATATTATTGTTTAAACCGACCGCCCCGACATCTACCGGCTTGCCGGAAGCGTCGGTGAAAGTCAAAGTAAATTCCTGCTGACCTTTTTTGAGAACACCGTCGGCGTTTGAAATTGTGGCGGTCAAATTGTTTCCCGCCGGACCACTTTTAATTGTTTTACCGGGAGCGGTATTGTTTGAATTTGAGCCGCAGGCAACGGCGATAATAGATAAAACGACAAGACTGAAAACTAAAATATATTTGGACATAATTTTTCCTCACTTTTGGTTGAAATTAGAAATTAACGCGCTTCGCAAAGCGGTTTTTAAACACACTTCGGCGCATAGCATTATTCGCCTCTTTACTCGAAAAAGCGGCGAACAGACACACTTCGGCTGTAGTTGGTTAAATTAGAAACGCGGAATGTCGGAGATAGACGGGTGGAGAATTCGGCGGAGATAGTTCCGCTTGGTCAAAAAGACGTTTTGAAGATTTCGGCGAAATTGTTCGCTTTTGAAAGGCAAAGTTGAAAAAACTGAGAATAAGCGGGACAAATTGCGTCATTTGAACGCTCATTGTCGTGGTTGTCGTCGCGCCCGATTGCGGACAATTGACGGCGCAGCAAAGTTTAGCGGCGGAAATCCGGTCGGGGTCGCCCGATTTGAAAGCGGATTTACAGCATTTCATCATTTCTGATTTTTGGGCGTAAACGGGCGTTCCGGTCAGCGCGTTACCGCCGATTAGGAAAATAAAAATTAGAACTGCCAGCCGCTTCATCATATTCAATCAAACATTATACCACCGAAAAACGCTTGTCAATGTTTATTTACTTTCACAAATACGCTTTAGATTAAGAAAAAAGCAGATTTAGGAATATGCAAGTTAGATGCCTTTTTAATCGATAAATATTCCTCGAATTTATATGTCATCATTTTTCTTCTTTGCCTTCGGATTACTTTTCCTGCTCATAATGGACGCGGCAGGCTGATGGGATTTCATCTGTGTTCCCTCAATCAAACCGCAAATATCGCCCGCCGCCGTGCCTTGCTCGTCCCACACGAAGAGCGTGGCAGCTAGTTCTTTGCGGTAGCGGCGCATTTCCCGCAAACGCTCGTCGAGTTCCTGCAAACGCCGTCGCACAATCTCGCGCACTTCTTCGCAAGGGCATTCTCCCGTTTTACTTTCGGCAATGATGCGCCGAATTTCGTCAAGCGAAAAACCGAGTGTCTGCGCTTTTTTGATAAAAGCCAAGCGGTCAAGCACATCCGCATCGTAAAGGCGATAACCGCTTGCCGTCCGTGCCGGTTTCCCCAAAATTCCGCTTCGCTCATAAAAACGCAAAGCCTCGATGCCGATGCCCGAAGCCAGCGACACCTCACCGATTTTAAGCGAAGAGCGCCGCGGCATAACCGTTTGGTTAAAATTATTTTGTTTTCGCGCTGTTTTCACTGATTCTTTCTAAAATTAAAATATTTTTGCCTTATCTTTTTAAAAGCGGAGATGAGCGTGTCATAACAATCGCCATCTCCGCCTCAGTGTTTAGCCAGACACTTTCTCCATCGTTTTGCCGCAGCAGCAACGCGGTTGTTCCTGCCCTTTGCAACTAGGCGGCGCACCTTTCGTGACCGTAATTTCGCAGCCGCACTGTGCATCCGTGCAACGATAGACTTCACCTTCTTTTAATGCCATTTCTATTTTCTCCTTATTAGAGCCGTAGCTTCTTATTTTAGTCAACCATTATAAGTCAACAATAATATGATAAACCCCGTAGTCGAATACAGAGTCAAGTGCTTACTGAATTTTTCCCGTCAAATCTATTTTTCGGTGAAGCGTAAGAGCCGCAAACTGTTCAGAATAACCAAAATTGTTACGCCGACATCGGCTAGGATTACCAACGCCAAAGTGCTGATTCCACATTGAAAGATTCTCTAAACCGCCGATGAAATGGAAACAAAATCGTTATGCGGTTAATAGCCAAATAACACAGAGACCAAGAAAATTGTCAGGCGCAAAAGAAGAATTACGTTTGATTGTTTTAGACGCGGTCGAAAAAGCGAGTTTTCAAAAGCGAACTGTTGAAAATCTTTCCCGAAGGCATCAAATTTTTGCCCGACGAATTAAAATCGCGTGAGATTTAACCCGACGGTCAAAAACGAAACGCAGAAAGTTCAATACATTGGCAAGGCTGAAAAATTTAGATTTAACTTCGTTCTTTTTCGGTTGGTTTGATTGCAAAAGCGGAAGTTCAAACCTGCCTGCCGCCCACAATTTCAAAAGCGCAGCGGGGAAATTCACCGCGCTCGCAATGTTCGCGCACTTCCGAATTTGTAATCTCGGACAGTAAAACTTCCGCTAGGCAGCAAATTTCAGGATGCTCCGACACGGTTTCTGAAAAAGGGCAGCCGCCGTTGCTGCGAATCAGCAGCTTATCGTCTTCTCTTTCAATTCTTGACGAGCCGCCTAATTCTTCCAGTACGTCGACGGCGCTTTGCGCTCTGCTCTCGGCAGTTTTATTGTTTCGGTTCGCGCTTAGACCAGCGGCGAGCGCACGCGCTACTTCGCGTAGTATAGCTTGAAATTCTTTCGGCTTGAGACGCAGTTTCAAAACGACGAGCAATTGATTGAGCAGCGTGTGATAGGCTTTCGGAAAAAGCCGCTCGGCTTCATTCGTGAGACGATAAGCGAAATGCGGCTTTCGCAAACCGCGCTGCAAGCCGCGTTGCTCGATTAAGCCGTCGCGTTCGAGCGTCGCCAGATGCGCTCGCACAGCGTTGTCCGTCAGTTCGAGTCGGCGTGAAAGTTCGTCCACCGTGCCGACTCCGCCGCGCAGCAAATCAAGAATTCGCCCGCGCGTGGTGTCAAAAAAATTTCGTCCGAATTTAGTGCCTTTCATCGCTTTCTCTCCGTTTCAAGTATAGCCGTTTGCATTAAAAAACACAATAAGTCAAAAAACCTCTTGACTTATTGTGAAAAGAAGATGTATCTTATGAAAAACAAAAATTTGCTCGCTTGAGCAAGAAGAAAAACAATTTGGGGGAATTTAAAAAATGGCACAGGTAATTAGCGAAACAAACGCGGGACGGACGGTTTCGGCGAGCGAAGAAAATGCTTCGAGTCGTCCGAGTTATCAGAGTTAGTCCGAAAAGTAAAAGATGTAATTTCAGCAAGTTGGATAATTTGAAAAATGTTCGTCAGCATTGATAAATTTGCTTATTATGAGCAACCAAATTTATTCAACTTGTTTGACTGACGAACAATGGGATTTTATCAAAGATTACTTTCCCGAACCAAATGATTTAGGCAGACCGCGTGAAATTGAGTATCGTCGTTTTGTCAATGCGATTCTCTATTTGCTGCATAGTGGAATTCAGTGGCGATTGATGCCGAAGGATTTTCCGAAATGGAAAACCGTCCATCATTATTTTACGGCGTGGCGGAAAACGGGTTTATGGGCAACAATTTACGAGGTATTACGAGTTGCTGAAAGAGAAAGAAAAGGTCGTTCGAGGCAGCCGAGTGCCGGAAGTTTGGATTCGCAAAGTGTGAAAACGGGGAGATATTGCGCGCAAGAAAGAAGTTATGATGCGGGTAAAAAAGTAGTTGGGAGAAAGCGGCATTTATTAGTAGATACGGAAGGTTTGCCGGTGGCAATTGTCGTTACAAGGGCAGGAGCGAGCGATCACGAGGGAGCGGAGAAAGTGTTAGCAATCAAAGGTGAAGCGGGCGGGCAATTAGAGTTGATTTGGGTTGACGGAACGTATCAGGGACAAGACTGGCAAAAAAGAATCAAACAAGCCTACGGAGTAGAATTAGAGGAGGTTAAAAGAAAAGAAGGAATCAAGGGCTGGCAATTGTTAGTGAGAAGATGGGTCGTTGAAAGGACGTTTGGGTGGCTGACCGGAGCCAGGAGGTTAGTTAAGGATTATGAACTGCTTACTGAAACAAGCGTAGCGATGATTCATGTAAGAATGATAAGTATTCTTCTTAAACGACTTAAGCCTACTTGAAACTTTTCGGACTAACTCTAACAATGAATAAGCCGCACGGCGGTTATTTGGAAATTATCACACCGACAAAAGAATACATTTTTATTTCGGAACTCGACGGTTACGATTTAGTCGAAGAAAGCAAAAAAGCGGGCGCAAATCCATTTTACGGCGCGTCAGAATTTGCCAAACTGGACGAATTAAAGATAAACACGGCTGAAGCGACAACCGTTGACGCTGAAAAAGACAAAGTGAACGGAAAATACCAGCTTGAAAAAATATTCTCTGTTTCAGGCGAGTACAAAATTCTTTTAAGTAAAGATTCTTTTGAAACAGACGACCCAACAATCACAGGACAATGCGAGGTTTATTACACAAATATAAATCAACAACAATAAATATTTTGATTGGAAATCCGAAACAAATCGGCAATCGCAATCTGATTTATCCCGGTCAGAAATTGATTATTCCGAAAGGCGTCAATCAATCCGTGCCAACTGCACAAAAAACGCCCGCGGCAAATAAACCTAAACAACCGGCAAACTGGATAAGGCATTGCGGATATGTATCGTAATTACTCTAGAATTGCTCTATTATTCCTTCTCTAATTTTCCCCATCACCTTTTTTACCTTTACGTTTTTCACCTTCGCTTTTCGGTTTTTCCGCCGGCGGCTCCGGTTTACGCGGAGGCGGATTGGAAATTACCGGCTTCGGCGCGTCTTCATTTTGCGGAGGCGCAGTCGGTTTGAGGGTCGTATCAGGTTTTGTTATATTACTCGGCTCGGTCGAAGTCGTCGTGCTTTCTTCTCCGCCCGTTATTGTGCTGGGGTTGTTTTTACGGATTTTCGTGCCGGTGTTAAAACTCACGCCGAGCGTTCTGCCGATTTCATCAGCTTTTTCGAGCTTCTCTTGTTCCTCACGCTTGCGTAATTCGGCATTTCGCTTGATGTCGGCGGGCATCGGCGGTGTTTTATAAAAACTATCCTTCGGCTTGCCTTTCATAAACGGAATCATAAACGCATTAAAGTAAGGCAATGCGCCGTGTCCGCCGGTCATACTGTCGCCGAGATTCTCTTTCTTCAAAGGATTTCCCATCCAAACGCCCGTTACATACGTCGGCGTGTAGCCGACAAACCAAACGTCCGTGTGATCGTTGACCGTGCCGGTTTTGCCCGCGAGCGGATGCCCACTGGCGTTTGCGCCCGGTGCAGTTCCGCCGGCACTCGTCACACCGCGCATCATTTCGACCATTGTTCCGGCAACATATTCGCTGGTTACCCTAGAGGTCGTGCCTTTCCATTCTTCTAAAAGGCTTCCGTCGCGGCTCATCACTTTTCTGATAAGATGCGGCTCGACGCGTAGACCTTTATTCGGAAACGCCGAATAAGCCGAAACCATTTCAATCAAGGAAACCTCGCTCGCGCCGAGCGCCGACGGCAGACTCGGCGACATCGGATTGGTAATGCCGAAGCGTCGCACCATTTGCGCGCCGGTCTGTACGCCAACCTGGTCGAGCAGATGAACCGCCGCCAAGTTGAGCGATTTTGCCAAAGCGATTTTCATCGGCACGTTGCCGTGACTCAAAGAACCGTCGTAATTGTGCGGCATCCAGCCGCCGCGTTTTATCGGCGCACCGCTGACCATCGTATCCGGTGTCATTCCCCATTCAACTGCCGCCGTATAAATAAAAGGTTTATAAGCCGAGCCAGTTTGCCGGAGTCCCTGGGTCGCGTTGTTAAATTTGCTGGTGTAATAATCGTAACCGCCGACCATTGCTATGACTTCGCCGGTTTTAGCGTTAAGGGAAACAATCGAGGCTTGCACTTCCGGAGCCTGCGAAAGAGTAACTTTTAGAGTTTGCGCTTCTTCGTCAGATTCTTTGACTTCAAATTCCGCTAAATATCCAACCTTCAATTCGCCTTTCGGTCGCTTGCCGCTTCTGCCCATTTCTTTGGCAGTTATAATTGCTTTGTATCTGCCAAAACGAATTGTCGCTTCGTCTTTGGCTGAATCAACTTTTGTTACAAGGCCTTTAATAAATTCACCTTTTTCATATTCATCGCCATACCAATCGGCATGTTTAAAAGTATTCAGCTTGGCTTGAATCGCTTTTTGGTCCGTAATCGGCTGCTCATCTTCATCTAACAAAATATTTTGATAATCGGAACGCCAGCCGCGCCCGCGGTCATAATTTCGCAAACCTTCGCGGACGGCTTTGGTCGCCAGTTTTTGCGCTTCGACGTTGATAGTCGTATAAACCTGCAAACCGCCTTGCGCGACACGGGTTGTGTATTTATCTTCGAGATATTTGCGAACTTCTTCAACCGGATAATCCCACGCGGTTGATTTCGGCAGTGATTGATAATAAGCCGTGTCCGCTAACTTAATTTCTTTAGCTTGCGCGGCTTTGGCTTCCGCTTCGGTGATATAGCCGTATTTCGCCATTTGGCTGAGAACAATATCGCGCCGCTCTTTTGCTTTCTCTCGATTGCGCGTCGGCGAATATTCGGGTGATTTTGGAATCGCCGCGAGAAGGGCGGCTTCTTCCAAATTCAAATCTTTCAAGGGTTTTGCGAAGTAAGTTCGTGAGCCGGCTTCAAAACCATACGAACCCGCGCCGAGAAAAACGTAGTTCATATACATTTCGAGAATTTGCCGCT
>MWVT01000100.1_pt1 | contig 16109 bp, 15 predicted proteins | sample 1047201 | NCBI WGS metagenome assembly MWVT01 (sample SAMN06349988, study PRJNA376086) | soil metagenome | isolation source: TG5-1 sample Antarctic (ecotone) soil | place: Antarctica | collected 2015-01-13 | reverse complement strand
ATTACAACACCTACAGAAGAAAGTGTGCGAAGGGCCATGGCCATTCAATTAATTATTAACCGCGAATTGGGTTCCGCAAAAACAGAAAATTTTATGCAGGGCTCATTTGCAATGGAAGAAATGACTGACCTGGTTGAAGAAGCCGTGTTAACAGAATTTGACAGGATAAATGAAAGGGGCGGAGTACTTGGTGCAATGGAACGCATGTACCAGCGAAACAAAATACAGGAAGAAAGTTTGTTTTACGAACATCAAAAACACACCGGCGAATTGCCACTAATTGGCGTAAATACATTTTTAAATAAAGCAGGCAGCCCAACCATTTTGCCCAACGAAGTGATCCGCTCTACCAAAGAAGAAAAGGAGCAGCAGATACAAAACCTTCATGCTTTTTGGAAACGGAATGAAGAAAAAAGTGCTGAAAAATTGAAGCATTTAAAAGAAGTTGCTATTGCTAACGGTAATTTATTTGAGGAACTGATGGAAACTGTAAAATATTGTTCGCTCGGTCAAATTACCCATGCACTTTATGAAGTAGGGGGGCAGTATAGAAGGAGTATGTAAAATAAATCGTGGTGTTACTGCTTAATAGAACTTTTATTTTAAGAATCTAATAACCCGCTAAGAATATAAGTTAAATCAAAGCTCATAGCTTTTTTTCCATTACATAATGGGGAATAGTGATCTCTTCAAATTCGACACCGCTTTTTTGGTAACCCATCTTTTCATAAAAGCCAATTGAGTTTTTGCGGGCATGCATGGTGATTATTTTATACCCGCGGTCGCGGGCTAAATTCTCAGCAAAATTCATCAGGGCTTTACCAATCCCTTTTCCTTGCAGATCGTTTAACACAGCCATTTGGCGCAGCCGCACGGTTTGCGGATCTTCTTCAACCAACATACAGCATCCTAATAACTGGTCGTCCTCATACGCGGCCATTAATAAGTGATCTTTTTCCTTTGCTAATTCATTTGGCGAAAATTGTAAGCCAAGTGGTTTGCGCAAAACATCATCCCGCAACTTTACCATCTGCTGGTACTCCGGTGTGCCGTGATCAATAATTTTTAAAGCCATACTATGGTTAAGTTATTTTCAATTAAGCAGGATTAAAAAGGAAATTATTTTTTGGGAATAATAGCAAGCTAAGTTATTCTATAGTTCTCCTGTTCAATAAAATAAATCATGTATAGGAAAAAATATCTTGTTACCTTCCCCGGCGCAATCAGGAGAAGGTTGGTACTGCAAATAAAAAAAGAAAACTGGTACTAATTTTAAAAGAGTCAGCTTAAATGTGATTTATTTTAAAAACTTCTATTTTTGCACCACTAATAACCAAACTTTTACAAAATGTCAGACATTGCAGCAAGAGTAAAAAAGATCATCGTTGACAAATTGGGCGTTGATGAAGCTGAAGTAACCAATGAAGCTTCTTTTACCAATGATTTAGGTGCAGACTCTTTAGACACGGTAGAATTAATCATGGAGTTTGAAAAAGAATTCAATATTTCAATTCCCGACGAACAGGCCGAAACCATCACCACTGTAGGTCAGGCTGTATCTTACCTGGAGGAGCACGCCAAGTAATTAACAAATACCATCCATGTTTCCATAACGGAGTTAACTTTACCCGCCTTCTGACTGTGTAAAAACAGCGAAGGCGGTTTTCTCTTACACAAAAGCGCGGGCACTATGCAATTTAAAAGGATAGTTGTAACAGGAATGGGATGTTTAACACCTCTGGGTAATTCTATTACTGAGTATTGGAATAACCTTCGTGATGGTGTTAGCGGTTGCGATTCTATTACCCTGTTCGATCCCTCTAAATTTAAAACAAGGTTCGCCTGCGAAATAAAGAATTTCGACCCGGTAAATTTCTTAGATCGCAAAGAAGCCCGCAAACTTGACCGCTTTTCTCAAACAGCTATTGTTGCTTCGGACTTTGCCATGAAGGATGCGGGGCTCGACAAAGACAACATTAGTCAGGATAGGATTGGTGTTGTACTAGGCTCCGGCATAGGTGGTTTGATTACTTTTCAGCAAGAGGTTATAGAATTTGCCAAAGGCGATGGCACACCCCGCTTTAGCCCGTTCTTTATTCCCAAAATGATTCTTGATATTGCAGCAGGTCATATTTCCATGCGTCATGGTTTGCGGGGACCCAATTTTTCGGTGGTTAGCGCTTGTGCATCCTCAACCAACGCTATGATGGAAGCGTTGAACTTGCTTCGCCTTGGCAAGGCGGAAATTATCGTTACCGGCGGCTCGGAAAGTGTAATTTCGGAAGCTGGTGTAGGTGGTTTTAACGCCATGAAAGCATTAAGTGAGAGAAATGATGATCCTAAAACAGCTTCCCGCCCTTACGATAAGGACCGCGATGGTTTTGTAATGGGTGAAGCAGCCGGCATATTGGTGTTTGAAGAACTGGATCATGCGTTAGCAAGAGGCGCAAAAATTTATTGCGAAGTAGCCGGTGCCGGCGCCACTGCCGATGCACATCATATTACAGCTCCCCACCCCGAAGGGCTAGGTGCAAAAAATGTAATGCTACAGGCTTTAGCTGATGCAGGTATGCAGCCTTCCGACATTGATTATATAAATACCCACGGAACATCTACACCATTGGGTGACATTGCAGAAATAAAAGCCATTCAGGCGGTATTTGGAGAACACGCTTATGAGTTGAATATCAGCTCCACAAAATCCATGACAGGCCATTGTTTAGGTGCAGCGGGAGTAATAGAAGCTATGGCTTGTATAATGAGTGTTCAAAATGATAGAGTTCCTCCAACAATTAATCATTTTAATAATGACCCCGACCTGGATCCGCGGTTGAATTTTACTTTCGGCACTGCCCAAAAACGTTTAGTGAATGCTGCATTGAGTAACACCTTTGGTTTTGGCGGACACAATGCCTGTGTGATCTTTAAAAAGTATTCTGCATAGATTACTCCCTCATATTTATCATTCGGAAGATATACAGGAACAATTTTTAATTTTTTAATTTTTAATTATAAATTGTCCTGTGGATTTTTGGAACCCATTTAAAAAACATTCCGGCTCGGCTTTCAAAAAAAGCTTAAAAGGTGTATTGGGTTATACACCTTCCAACATTGATCTCTACCGTACCGCGCTTACACATCGCTCCATTAAAGAAACGTCCGATTCAAATAATGAACGCCTTGAATATTTAGGCGATGCTATACTTAGTGCCTTAGTGGCAGAATATCTTTTTAAACGATATCCATATAAAGAGGAAGGCTTTTTAACGGAGATGCGGAGCAAAATGGTAAACAGGCAACAATTAAATGACATTGCTATTAAAATGGGCATGAAAAAAGTAACCGTTTTTAATAAGGCAGACGGGTCTTTAAAAACCAGCCAGATATTTGGTAATACTTTAGAAGCTTTGGTTGGTGCTGTGTACCTTGATAAAGGCTATAAAAAGACGGCAACCTGGGTTGCTAAACGTATAGTGCTCCCGTACATGTTTATGGATGACCTGGAACTTTTGGAGATCAATCATAAAAACAGGTTATACGGCTGGGCTAATAAGAATAGTAAAAATCTTGAGTTTGAAACCATTAATGAGCAAATGGAAAATGGGCGGCGTTTGTTTACCATCGGCGCAGTAGTGAATGGAAAAGTAGTGGCTGAAGGCAAGGCTTTTAACAAAAAAGATGCCTCTCAAATTGCGGCGCAGCGGGCAGTGGAAAAAATGGGAATTATTAATTCAGGCTCGTTGGCTAATGAGCATTAGAGAACAGTTAGAATACAGATCGGTAAACACATTGCTTTATACTGCTCAGCTCCAAGAAAAAGTCATTAAAAATTTTTTAAGACGTCAGAAGACGTGCATTGCCGGTAAGTATTAAAGATAGTGCTGGAGTTAATTTTCAAACGTAATCCTGTAAATAGCTCCTTTATCATCGTCACTTACTAATAAAGCGCCATCAGCTGCAACTTCCACATCTGCAGGTCGCCCTAATACTTTACCATCGTTTTGCAACCAACCGGTAGCAAAGGGAATGTACTGTGCAGCCTTTCCATTTTCCAACCGAACCAGCATAACCCGGTAACCAATTGGTGTGCTTCGGTTCCAGCTACCATGTTCAGCAATAAAAATCTGATTTTTGTATTCGGGTAAAAACAGGTTGCCGGTATAAAACCGCATACCAAGGGCCGCCACATGGGGATCCAATATTTTTTCCGGTGATGCATAATCGCTACAATTTTTTCCTGCTCCAAATTCGGGGTCCAATGAATTACCCTGGTGACAATAAGGAAAACCAAAGTGCATTCCCTTACGGCGAGCAACGTTCAATTCATCTCCTGGCATGTTATCGCCCATATTGTCCCGGCCATTTTCTGTAAACCAAAGTTCTTTGGTTTGCGGGTGCCATGCGAAGCCTACACTGTTCCGGATTCCTGAAGCATAAATTTCGAAATTGCTTCCGTCAGCATCCATACGGGTAATGGCAGAATAAACCGGATTTTCTTTTTCGCAGACATTACAAGGAGCACCTACAGGCACATATAATTTACCATCAGGGCCAAAAGAAATAAACTTCCATCCATGATGCTTATCTGTTGGAAGTTTATCATAAACAACCTTATATGCCGGAGGATTTTCCAAACGGCTTTCAATATCGTCATACCGAAGGATGCGCCCAACTTCGGCAACATATAAGCTACCATCTTTAAAGGCGACGCCGCAAGGAGTATTTAATCCCGATGCAATTGTGTACACTTTTTCACCTACCCCGTTTTTATCCGCATCTACTACTGCAAAAACTTTATCACCGCTGCGGTTTCCTACAAATAAAGTTCCTTTGCTTCCCCAGGTCATGCTACGGGCATTGGGCACTTCGGCAAAAACGTCGATCTTAAAACCAGGCGGCAGTTTTATTTTATCAAGATTGTATTTACCGAAAAGAGCATTTTGTTTAGTTGGAGTCATTGCCTGTGGCGCTGTCGTTTTTTGTTGCCCGGAACAGCCCCCTGAGATGCCCTGCGCAATTATGAATGCACTTAATAGAAAAACAAACGGAGAGCTAAATAATTTACCTGTCATGATTAAGTTTTTTATAAATACAAATTAATAAGATTATTGTTTCCCGGCAATTTTAGGGTACAAATTAAATTGGCCGGTTTGTGAAACACAAACAGGTGCGGCCGTAGTGGGCAGTATCTCCAATACCGACGATTAAATTCGGCAAACCACAATTTGAAATGCACCCAATTCATCGCATGCTTTAGAATTAATGATCATAACCTAAATCAGAAAAAAGACGAGTTCCCGAAAAAAGATTTAACCAAGGATTATGTTACATGACGTTTATCTTTTCTCCTGGCACAGTTCAATCAAAACGCTATTGGTGGTTTTAGGGTGTAGAAAGCAAACCAACTTATTGTCAGCCCCTTGTTTCGGTTCATCGTTTAATGCAATGAACCCTTCGGCTTTTAGTCGTTGCATCTCAAGATATATATCCTCAACTTCAAAAGCAATATGATGGATGCCTTCACCCTTTTTCTGAACAAATTTTGCAATAACTCCTTCTTCTGAACTGGATTCCAACAATTCAATTTTTGTCTCACCCTTTTTAAAAAAGGCCGTATTAACCTGTTCCCCGGTTACCTCTTCTTTTTTATAGCACTGACTATTTAACAGTTTTTCGAATAAAGGCACAGATTGTGACAATGACTTTACAGCTATTCCAATGTGTTCAATTTTGAGCATAAATTTATTTAACCGAAAAGGGTAAAATTAAACGGTATGTTTCTTTTAACCCTTTAATACCATCATTTTGAGGTAAATTTGCAGGATTGAATCGCTAAAAAGATGAACTTAATATGTTGAAACTTCCTATTTATCTTGATCATAATGCTACTACTCCTTGCGACCCCCGTGTCGTTGACGCAATGATACCTTTTTTTACCAATAATTTCGGCAATGCCGCAAGCCGCAACCATCCTTTTGGGTGGCAGGCAGAAGAAGCGGTGGATTATGCCCGCGAGCAGGTAGCTAAATTAATTGGTGCTGACCCAAAAGAAATCATTTTTACATCTGGTGCAACGGAAGCTGATAACCTGGCTATAAAAGGTATTTATGAAATGTATGCCAGCAAAGGCAATCATATAATTACTTGTAATTACGAACATAAAGCAGTGTTAGACACTTGCAAGCATCTTGAAAAATTAGGCGCGGAGGTTACTTACCTGAAAGTTAAACCAGATGGTTTAATAGACCTTCAGGAGTTGGAGGCCGCCATGAAACCAACCACTATATTAGTTGCTATCATGTATGCTAATAACGAAATTGGTGTTGTTCAACCCATGAAAGAAATAAGTGCTATTGCCCGCAAACACGGCGCTTTGGTATTTAGCGATGCTACGCAGGCTGTTGGTAAAATTCCGGTTAATGTAAACAAAGACGGAATTGATCTTTTGGCAATGACCGCACATAAAATGTACGGTCCAAAAGGTGTTGGCGCCTTATATGTTCGCCGTAAAAACCCTCGTGTAAAAGTTACCGCACAAATGGACGGTGGCGGACATGAAAGAGGTATGCGCAGTGGTACGCTAAACGTTCCGGGTATAGTGGGTTTTGGTAAGGCCTGCGAATTGTGTATGAACGAAATGCAGCAGGATGCTGAACGATTAAGTAAACTTCGCGATAAGTTAGAAAATGCTTTAATGAAGCTTGACGAAGCTTATATAAATGGTAGTAAAGAACACCGTCTGCCTCATGTTACAAATATTTCTTTTAAATATGTGGAAGGCGAAGGTTTGTTGATGGGGTTTAATAAAGAGATAGCTCTTTCATCCGGATCGGCTTGTACTTCTGCTTCTTTGGAACCTTCCTATGTTTTAAAAGCATTAGGTTTGGGCGATGATCTGGCACACAGTTCGCTGCGTTTTGGATTAGGTCGTTACACTACAGACGAGCAAATTGATTACACCATTGAACAGGTTTCTAAAACGGTATTGAAGCTAAGAGAAATGAGCCCATTATGGGAAATGTATAAAGAGGGTGTTGATATGGAAAGCATTGAATGGGCGGCGCATTAGAACACACATTAAAACAATTAGCTAATTAGCATATTATCACATTATTAAATCAATATCATGGCATACTCAGATAAAGTTTTAGAACACTACAACAACCCAAAAAATGTGGGTACGTTGGATAAAAGTAAAAACACAGTTGGTACCGGCTTAGTTGGTGCACCAGAGTGCGGCGATGTGATGCGCCTTCAAATTGAGGTAGACGAAATAACAGGTATGATCAAGGATGCTAAATTCAAAACCTTTGGTTGTGGCTCTGCCATCGCTTCTTCTTCTTTAGCTACCGAATGGCTGAAAGGAAAAAGTATTGATGATGCTGTGACCATTGATAACATGACCATTGTAGAAGAATTACATCTTCCGCCGGTAAAAATTCACTGCTCAGTATTGGCAGAAGATGCTATTAAAGCAGCAGTTAATGATTACCGTAAAAAAAATGGAATGGAGGTTTTGAAGTTTCAAGAAAGCGTAGTACACTAACATTAAATACTAATTAGCTGATTTGCCAATGTGCTGATGAAAGAAAGTTTATAATTAGCATATTATCAAATTAGCACATCAGCACCATTTAATATGATAGGAACGGATAATTCTATATATATAAGCGATAAAGCAAAACAAAAAGTAGCCCAGTTAATGCAGGATGCCGGTATAGCCAGTGATCCTTCTTATTTTGTTCGGGTAGGCGTTGTAGGTGGTGGTTGCTCAGGTTTAAGTTATAAGTTAGATTTTGATAACGAACAAAAACCTATGGACCAGGTGTTTGAAGATAATGGCGTGAAAGTGGTAACCGATTTAAAAAGTTTTTTATACCTGGTAAATACTGAGTTAGATTTTTCTGATGGCTTGAATGGGAAAGGATTTTATTTTCAAAATCCTAATGCCAGCCGTACTTGCGGGTGTGGAGAAAGTTTTGCAGTTTAATTTAGTACCAGGTTTTTTTGATTAAAAAGATTTGATTGATATAGAAAGTCTCTGAATATTCAGAGGCTTTTTTTATACAGTTTCATAATATTCTAAATTATTGAGACTATCATTTTATCTGGCACGTTGGGTTCACATAAGTTTGCTTATTTTCCATTCTCAATTTTCCATTCTTTTATGTGGTCTATTTGTAAAAAAGAATTAGGTCAGTTTTTTAGTAGTCTGACCGGCTACATTGCGATTATAGTTTTTTTATTGGTGAATGGATTAGTATTATTTGTTTTCAATAATAACATTCTTGATAATGGCTATGCCACATTGGAAGAATTTTTTTCTTTCGCTCCATGGATATTGATTTTTTTAATACCGGCGATTACTATGCGCAGTTTTGCCGATGAATACAAGGGCGGCACCTTTGAAATTTTAAGAACACGTCCTATAACCTCCTGGCAAATTGTATTGGGTAAATTTTTTGGAAGTTTAGTTGTGGCCATTATCGCATTGCTGCCTACCATTATTTATTATTTTACCATTAATAGTTTGGCCGAAGGTGCAGGCATTGATGCGGGTGCTGCAGCAGGCTCTTACTTCGGATTAATTTTTTTGTCTTCGGTTTTCACAGCCATAAGTATTTGTGTCAGCAGTTTTACCAATAATTCTGTTGTTGCTTTCATCATAAGCCTTATTAGTTGTACCACCCTTTATTATGGTTTTACTGCTATAAGCCAGTTGCCCTCTTTAGAAGGAGGTGCGGATTATTACATAGAGATGGTTGGTATTGATTTTCATTATCAAAGCATTAGCCGTGGGGTGATAGACACCCGGGATGTCATTTATTTTCTGAGTATTGTTTTTTTCTTTTTACTTACCACCCGCCAAAACCTGCTGAAACGATGAAGAATAAAAATGTAAAAAACATTTGGTGGATAGCTCTGTCGGCAGCACTTATTATTATTAATTTTTTAGCAGCGCAGTTTCATTACCGGTTCGATCTTACAGAAGAAAAGCGTTACTCCATTACAAAATCAACTAAAGAATTATTATCGGCGGTTGAAAATGAATTACAAATAGATGTGTTCCTTAAAGGTGAGTTTCCCGCGGGTTTTAGAAAATTGAGTAATACAACCAAAGAATTTTTATCTGTTCTAAAGGAAAGCAATCCTTCAAAAATAAATTACCGGTTTATTTCGCCGGAAGAAGATGCAGGCAACGGAAAAAGCTGGGGAGATTCATTACAAAATCTTGGGGCTTTTCCAATTAATCTTACCGTTCAGGTTGAATCGGGTCAGCAAAATAAGTATGTATATCCTTTTGCACTTATAAGGTATAATGAGCAAATAGCAGTAGCCAATCTTTACGAGGGAAGTACCTCATTGATCTCTAATACAGAGGTGAATAATTCCGAAGCGATGATGGAATATCAGTTTGTAAAATCCTTCGATAAACTGCTTAATCCTTCAAGGCCTTTTATTGCTTATGCCACAGGGCATGGAGAGCCGATAGGTGCAGAAACGTATGATCTTGTCCAAACCATTAAAAGTAATTATGAATTTTTTACTGTTGATCTGAAGCAGCAAAAGACCATACCCGACACGATGAAGGTTTTGTTGGTAGTTAAGCCCTCAGATGTGTTTACGAATGATGAAAAGCTTAAGATTGATCAATACATTATGCGTGGCGGAAAAGTTGTTTGGTTCCTTGATAATTTGCGTGCTGAATTAGATAGCTTAAGTTACAAATCGCAATTGATAGCCTATGATCGTAATCTGAATTTAGATGACCTGCTCTTTAATTATGGCGCTCGCTTAAATGCCGATTTGCTGATGGACCTGCAAAGTGATTTTCTTCCTTTTAAAGTTGGCGGAAATGATGATAATTCACAGAACGAATTTGTGCATTGGAATTATTTTCCATTATTTGCATCCATAGGAAATCATGCGATAAATAAAAATCTTGGTCTTGTATTAGGCAGGTTTGTTAATTCCATAGACACAATTGAAGCTGAAGGAATTAAAAAAACTATTTTGTTACAAAGTTCTCAAAATGCACGTACCATTAGCACTCCGGCGTTAATTAGTCCGAACGAAGTGCGTAACACACCTCAAGACGCTTTGTTCAAAAAACAAAATGTTCCTGCGGCTGTTCTATTAGAAGGCAGGTTTTTTTCTTTTTTTAAAGGAAGAATAACCAAAGCCCAAAGAGACAGCCTTAGCCTTGTTGGTGGGTTTAAACAGGATAACGACCAGGAAAATAAAATGATCGTTGTCGGAGATGGTGACATAGTGCTAAATGACTTTTCATTTAAGAATAATCAACCTCTTCCAATGGGTGTCAATCTTTACACGGTGGGATCATCTTACGAATACCAGTTTGCTAACCGGAATTTTTTATTGAATTGCCTGGAATACTTAACTGTAAAAGCAAACATTATTGAAGTCCGTAACAAGGAATTGGTGCTGCGTTTACTGAATACAAAAAAAGTATCCGAACAAAAAATAACCTGGCAGTTAGTTAGCATTGCATTGCCTGTTTTTATTATTATTCTAATTGGCTTTATGTACCAGCAAATACGCAAAAGCAAATACGCAAAAGCATAAATTATGAAGTTCCCCGTTCGGTATCTTTGCCCGCTAAACGAGATTTAGAATATGACAGTAAATCAGATTAGTTATTTGATTTTCGGGATAGTAGTTGTTATTGCACTTATATTAGACCTTGGCCTGTTAAGTAAAAAATCATCAGAGATCAGCATAAAAAAAGCACTGTACCAAACTTTGTTTTGGGTAGCACTAGCCTTTGGTTTTTTTGGCTTTTTGTGGTGGGAATATGGGCAGGCACCGGCGTTGGAATACATCAGCGCCTACCTCATGGAATGGAGCCTGAGCATTGATAATATTTTTGTATTCATCCTCATCTTTACATATTTTAATATTCGAACCGATCATATTGCCCGTGCTTTATTAATTGGTATTTTAATGGCTATTGTTTTTCGTATTGTGTTTATTGCGGTAGGCGTGGTTTTGGTAGAGCGGTTTCATTGGCTATTGTACGTTTTTGGAGCTTTCCTTGTATACACCGGTATTAAAATATTTACGGTTCGGCAGGAAGATAAATTTGATCCTGCCAATAATCCCGTTTATAAATTTATTAATCGGTTTTTCCCTATCATTCATGAAGACATAAGTGGCAAACTGGTTGTTAAAAAAAATGGAAAGCGTTTTTATACTAATATGTTTGTAGTCATCATTATGCTTGCAACAACGGATATAGTTTTTGCTTTGGACAGTATTCCGGCAGTTTTTGCTATCGTTACAGAATCAGACCAAAAAGAATTGATCATTTACACCAGCAACATTTTTGCAGTACTTGGGTTACGCTCCCTCTTTTTTTTATTGCGTGGTGCGGTAAATAAATTTGAGTACCTGCAACAGGGAATTGCCATTGTACTTATTTTTATTGGTGCTAAAATGTTGGCGGGTATATTTCATATATATGTGCCAACTTACATTTCTTTAATTGTAATTGTTGTTTGCTTAATAGGGTCCATTGCATATTCTATTCAGATTTCCAGCAGGCGTTCACTAAAAGATAATGACCTTATATAATTTGCCGCAGTGTATACTATTGAAATAATTTGTAAAGTAATTAAAGGTCGTTTTTTACAGCAGGTAAATAATGATGCCTCCATTATTCAGTTAGTATTTGATAGTCGCCAGGTTTTTTTTGCCAATACATCGCTGTTTTTTGCAATTCAAACAAAAAGGCAGGATGGGCATAACTACATGCAACAAACTTATCAAAAAGGCGTACGCAATTTTATCGTCAGTAAACAGTTAAATGCTCACTTTGCAGACGCAAATATTATTTTGGTTGATGATGCGCAGAAAGCTTTGCAAAGCCTCGCTTCATTTCACCGCCAACAATTTTCTCTGCCGGTTATAGGCATTACAGGCAGTAATGGCAAAACCATTGTGAAAGAATGGTTATACCAGTTTCTGCAAGACGACTATAATATTGTGCGAAGTCCAAAAAGTTACAACTCTCAGATCGGGGTGCCAGTAAGTATATGGCAAATAAACAGCGAACATACATTTGGGATTTTTGAAGCAGGAATATCGCAGGCAGACGAAATGGAAAATCTTGCTGCAATAATAAAACCAACCATTGGAGTATTAACCAATAATGGCGAAGCGCATAATGAAGGCTTCGCATCTTTACAGCAAAAATTGGAAGAAAAGCTAAAGTTGTTTAAAAACGTAGATGTGGTGATTGCGAGAGAAGGATTTTTAGAAAGTGATCAGCAAACATTTAGCTGGGGGAAAGCCGGTAGTAATGATCTTCAAATAATAAATATTGAGAAAGAAGTATATAAATCGGTTGTTCAATGCGTTTATAAGAATGAAGAAATTTCTTTTACACTACCATTTATCGATGAAGCTTCAATAGAAAATTGTATTACTTGCATTTGTGTTCTTTTTTATTTAAACTACCACAAACAAAAAATACAGGAGCGGCTTCTACTATTACATGCTGTAGATATGCGGCTGCAATTGAAACCGGGCATTAATCATTGTACCATTATTAACGACAGTTACAGCGCCGACCTTACATCCCTGAATATTGCTTTGCATTTTTTGGCGCAACAAAAATCCGGGCAACAAAAAATTGCAATTCTATCCGACTTTGTAGAAACCGGTAAAAGTAATGTTGATCTATACAAAGCCATTGCAGACGCCCTATCGCAGAATGGAATTCAAAAACTGGTAGCCGTAGGCGAAAAAAGCGTATTGTTTCTACCGCAATTTTTGCCTGCCGAAATAGATTTTCAATCATTCAAAACAACGGAAGAATATATTCAAAACTTTAGAACATCGTTTTTTTCTAATGCCAACATGCTTGTAAAAGGCGCCAGGAGATTTGGTTTTGAGCGGATTGTACAGTTGCTTGAAACAAAGATTCATCAAACTGTTTTAGAAATTAATTTACATGCCATTGCCCATAATTTAAAAGAATACCAAAAAATTTTACCACAACACACTAAGGTAATGGCAATGGTAAAAGCATTTGCTTATGGAAGCGGGGGAGCAGAAATAGCCGGTATTCTTCAATTTAATAATGTAGATTATTTAGGGGTTGCTTATGCCGATGAAGGGACTGAATTACGAAGATCAGGAATTAGTGTTCCAATAATGGTCTTAAATACCGATGAGTCATCTTTTTCTACACTTGTAGAACATAACCTGCAGCCGGTTATTTTTTCTTTTCAGCTGCTCCATCAATTTGAACAATTTTTAAAAGATCAGGGATTAAATAGTTATCCCGTTCACTTAGAAATTGAAACAGGCATGAACCGGCTTGGGTTTCAATTATCAGAAATTGATGCGCTTGCTTTGCATTTAAAACAATCTGCTTTTATAAAAGCAGAATCTGTTTTCAGTCATTTGGCGGCCAGTGAAGATGCAACCCAGGATGAGTTTACAAATAAACAAGCAGAATTATTACAACAAGCGGTTCATCAATTATCAAACGTAATAAGTTATCCGTTTTTAACTCATGTTGCCAATTCAGCGGCCATTATCAGGCATCCGCATTTGCAAATGGATATGGTGCGTTTAGGCATTGGTTTGTATGGTGTGGACATCGTCGCAACAAAGTTGTCGCTCCTTCCTGTTGCTACTTTGCGATCTACTATTGCCCAAATAAAAAAATTGAAAGTCGGCCAAACAGTAAGTTATAACCGCCAGGGCGTGGTAAAAAAAGATTCTGTTATTGCAACTGTACGTATTGGTTATGCTGATGGCTATTCACGCAGGCTAAGCAATGGCGCCGGTAAAATGTGGGTTAATGGTAAGCTTGTCCCGGTTATTGGCACGGTATGTATGGATATGACCATGATTGATGTAAGCGGTGTGCCAGGTGTTAAAGAAGGTGACGAAGTAATTGTTTTCGGAAAGCAACTATCGGTACAACAAATAGCAGAATGGGCAGGTACCATTCCGTACGAAATAATGACCTCTATATCGCAACGGGTTAAAAGAGTTTATTTCCAGGAATAGCCTTTAACATGTTGTAAAGCCACAGCATGTTGCCAATCCTTATCTTTGTTTCTATATTTTTTTAGGTGCTATTTTAGGGAGCCGGCGTTCCAGTCATTGTGAATCTTTGTTGCGACGCTCCGTTCATCTGCAGTGCACCAGGCAAATTTAATTTTTACATGTGAAACTCCGTTCTGCAGTAGCAATAATTTTATTGGTGATCATTGCTGACCAGGCTTTAAAGATCTGGATCAAAACAACATTTCCTTTTGGACATATAATGGATATGGGTGGATTGCCGTGGGCTAAACTATATTTCATAGAAAATGAAGGCATGGCGTGGGGTTGGAAGTTTGGCGGTGAATGGGGCAAAATGTTATTGACCTTGTTTCGTTTAGCTGCTGTAATTTTTGGAACCTGGTATTTAGGAAAAATTGTAAAGCAGAATTATTCAAGAGGATTTATTATTTGCGCTTCACTCATTTATGCAGGTGCATTAGGAAATTTAATTGACAGCATGTTCTATGGTTTAGTTTTTTCCGCAAGCGATTATAATACGGTAGCAAGTATGTTTCCGCCAAAAGGTTATGCCGGGTTTTTACACGGCCATGTTGTTGATATGCTTTATTTTCCAATGATCAAATCAACATATCCTTCATGGATTCCTTTTGTAGGTGGAAAAGAATTCGAATTCTTTAGTCCTATTTTTAATGTTGCCGATGCGGCAATTTCGGTAGGAGTGATTACGCTGTTAATTTTTCAAAAGCGTTTTTTGCATCGCAAGCATGAAGAGGTACATTCTACAATAGAAACAAATACTGAAATAACAGACACGGCGCATACTATGTAAGGTTGCCTCTGAATTTATTCATAGTTATTAAACCACGTGCTATCCCAATTACGTGCATCCTGAATTGATGGATGAAGGACGAACAAACTTTTGTAAGGAGATACTTTTTGCAATGACCTGGTCTCTTTTTGATATTTAATTAAATCTTCTCCGGCGGTTTCAATTAAATACGAATGAACAATTTTTAAGGAAGTTGTAGGCGCATTGGCCAGTACAGTAGATTGTGTTTTCATTACAGTTAGATTACGGATTGGTTGTTTTTATCTATTGAGCAGTGTTAAAGTAGAACAAATGTTTCTTTATTGCAAACAATATAAAAAAAGAAGCTCTGTGGCTTCCTTTTTAAATCAATTCAGTTTTCCAACCATTTTTGCCGGGTCCACCCAATCATCAAATTGTTCTGGTGTCAGGTAGCCTAATTGTACAGCCATTTCTTTTAAAGTCGTTCCTTCTTTGTGCGCTTTTTGCGCAATTTCTGCAGCTTTATAATAACCAATATGTGTATTTAATGCCGTCACGAGCATCAAAGAATTGTCTACATGTTTTTTAATATTTGCTTCAATCGGTTCAATGCCAGCCGCGCATTTATCATTAAAGCTTACGCAACCATCTCCTAACAATCTGGCACTGTGTAAAAAATTATAGATCATCATTGGTTTAAAAACGTTTAATTCAAAATGTCCCATGGAACCTGCAATACTTATGGCTACATCATTACCCATAACCTGTGCAGCTATCATGGTAATTGCTTCGCATTGCGTTGGGTTTACTTTGCCAGGCATAATGGAAGAACCCGGTTCATTGTCGGGTATAAATAATTCACCGATGCCCGAACGCGGACCGGATGAGAGTATACGAATGTCGTTTGCGATCTTCATTAAACTTACCGCGACTGTTTTTAATGCGCCATGTGTTTCAACAATTGCATCGTGCGCAGCCAGGGATTCAAATTTATTTTCGGCTGTTACAAAAGGCAAACCGGTTAATGCTGCAATATGCTTTGCCACATTTTCGGCATAGCCTTCCGGTGTATTAATACCCGTGCCTACCGCGGTTCCGCCTAGGGCCAATTCAGCTAAATGCGGCAATGTGTTTTTTATTGCTCTAAGTCCATGATCTAATTGCGAAGCATAGCCACTAAATTCTTGTCCCAAGGTTAGTGGAGTAGCATCCATAAAATGTGTTCGCCCGATTTTTACCACATGCATGAATTTTTTACTTTTTTCAGCTAAAG
>MWVT01000099.1_pt1 | contig 16111 bp, 20 predicted proteins | sample 1047201 | NCBI WGS metagenome assembly MWVT01 (sample SAMN06349988, study PRJNA376086) | soil metagenome | isolation source: TG5-1 sample Antarctic (ecotone) soil | place: Antarctica | collected 2015-01-13 | reverse complement strand
ATAAATTTCGCCGCAGCAAGCTGCCGGTGTATTAAAAGAGTTTGAGTTGACCATTTTCATCTGTCATTCCTTGTTGTTTGACATAGTTCTTTATCATTTCTTCTGAACCGTGCGCTCCAACCGTGCTGATGAAATAGCCATCCGACCAAAACTCGCCGCCCCAGAGATATTTTTTCACTTCCGGGCAACTCTTGAATATTTCTCGCGCCGTGATGCTTTTGATTGTTTGGACTATTTTCTTCGGACTCATCATTGGCACACTCTGCACGAGAAAATGAACGTGGTCTTTATCTGTTCCGATTTCTAAAAACTGTATCTCGTATCTTTTTTGAATCTCGAAACAGACTTGCTTGAGCTTTGCATCTACTTTTGAACTAAATACGGCTCGCCGATATTTTGCCGGACAGACGATGTGATACAACAAAACTGAGACGTTGTGACTTTTATGAATGAATTGACTCATTCAACCATTATAAAGCCGCAGCAAGCTGTTCGGGGAACTAACCCCATTGTGATTAGACAAAAGATTTGTTTTGTCTAATAATTTCATTCGTGCCAACCAAGCCGAAAACGCCAATTAAACAAACCCGCGCCCGGAGAACCGAGACGATAAAGTTTTTAACTTTAGACGAGGCAAAACGGCTTTTTTCGGTCATTGAAAGCAAACGGGACAAAGCTATTTTTCTTTTGGCATACCGGCACGGACTCAGAGCGAGCGAAGTAGGGCTACTTAGAAAAGCCGATATTGACCTAAAAACCTTGCGTGTAATGATTCACCGCAAGAAAGGCAGCCTTTCCGGTGAATATCCTTTGCAAGCGGATGAAGTCAGAGTATTGAAAGCATATCTAAAAACCCGGAGCGACAGTTTGCCGTATCTTTTCCCAAGCCGGAAAGGTTCGCCTATCAGCCGAGCAATGCTCGACGTTTTAATCAAAGGCTATGGAGAGAAAGCGAAGTTGCCGGAAGATAAAAGGCACTTTCACGTTTTGAAACATTCAATAGCTACACACCTTTTAGACAAGGGCGCAGAGCTTCGATTTTTACAGGATTGGTTAGGACACGCAAACATTCAAAACACAGTAATTTACGCGCAAGTATCAATCGGAAACCGGGAGGCAAAAGCGAGAGAGCATTTTCTTAAAATGCCAAAGTTTTAAAAAATAAGATTAGTATTCAAATAAAAGTATTTGTTACAATTTACAATTGAGGACGTAGTAAATTATTACCCTCATTTGCTTTACAAATAGAACCACCGCCTTGCAATACTCAGGCAATTTTTTTAAGTGTCAAATAAAAAAATCCAATTTAATCCAACTGCCTTTGAAAAATTCACATCTATTGTGTTATAGTATGAAGTAAACGTGAAATTAACACGATCTTCCCGTGAACTTCACGAACTAAATGCTGTAATCAAAGCTCTTTTCATCTTAGGCAAATCAAATCACAAAATGATCGATTTTTTAAGTCTGTCTCTTACAGACAAGATTTTGGTGGCTTTAGCCGTTCTGAAAAACAACAAAAGTCACGAAGAAGTAACTAAGTGGGTAAATAAAATGGTTAAACATTTTACAACAAATAAAGAGGCGAATACTATTAAAAAAGAACATTGGTCTGAGGGTAGGATTCAGTCTTATATGTCTCAAATGCTGAAAAAACGGTATGGAAAACAAAGGGAGTGTGTTTTAGACCTTCAAAAGATAGGTAGAAAATTTACATACAAAAGCGGGAAATATACAGTTAATTCTCGTTTAGGAGCATTAGTGATATTTCTGCTTTGGAAAATTTATACCGAAAATAATTACAGTTTGACAGAAGATCAAGCTATAAAAATCGCTGAAAACAATGAAGACGAAATCTCAAGCATTTTAAAGGACGAACTCCAAGTCAAAGGAAATTATAAGTGGGAAAACATTAAATGGTTGATGGACGAGATTAAAAACGAAAACTCGTCTGTTGGTGTTTTAGATTGGAAATTCGATTCTATCCTCAAAGCTGATTATTTTCGCCGAGTGAGATTACCAAAGAAAGTAGATAAAACAGGGCAGAAAAAATTGGAAGAAAATGAATCTCCAAAATTGGTCGAGCCAACCGATAGGCTGACAATGGACGAAAAAGATTACATAGAATCTTTAATATATCTGCTTCCAGAGTTAGAGGCGATAGAAGATCAACACAGAACGAAAGAGGCAAAAGCAAATTAATAAAAACATGTCCGATAATAGTAGAGCCGCAAAAGCCCGCGAATCATTCGATACAAACACTTGTAGTTTTGTGTCGAAGGATAATAATGAAGAATCAAATCATATAAATGATTCCGCCAAACACGTAGATAAAGAAGACCTTATTACTTTTGATATTCGCCAAGAAAACCTCGTTGACCAACAAGTCCAAATGAGGCTTTTCTATGGCACAAATGAACTTTTAATTTGGTGTGATGGACACGAGATGCCACCCATTGAGGAAATGGTTCGATTGGGCTATTTTCGTGTTACGAATCCGACCACGTTTGAAATAGAGGTAGAAGCGGAAGACTCAAAATTTTCAACTGCTTTAGATAGAAGTCTGAAAGCAAGGCTGTTACCGGATGTAGTTAAAAGGCTTGGTCTGTCTGAGAATACTGTAATTGCCTGTAAGACATTGGCTGAAAAAATGATTAACTTCGCTCTTCCTAAGCATCTCTTAGGAAACCTTCCACCAATTCCAGAAGAGATTCAATCTCTATCAAAAAGCTACAAAAAATTAATCAAGCAGATGTCAAAATTACCGCGTGAGGAAGGAGTTTTGCTTTTTACGGAATGGATAAAAACACAGGGGACTTTTTACGAGGCTAGAGCTTGTGAGGTAGCCGGAGAAAGAAGAACAAAGAGAATAAATGCTGAAAAAGTTATTAACGGAGAGCCTATTGAGCCGAAAAGAAGTTTATCTGTGAAACGAATGAAAGAAATCCCTTATCTAGTTGAAAAAAGCGGATCAGACATTTCTCGACTTCTTGGAAGAGAACTTCCACAAGGCTATGATACATCGCAAACAAGTGTATCGGCACAAGCGGAAATTTTATTTGGTTTGTAAAAAAAAATAAGACGAGACTTGACAAACCTCTCTAGTATCTCCAGTATGGAGATACTAGAGAGGTTTGTTCTTTGGTAATCAGCAGTCATTCACTCGCTAAAACCTTTATTCAAAAAGAATTACTACAAAGTTTTTCAGCGATTTAATTGCTGATTTTTTCAATTAAATTTCAAAAAAAACAGGCTTTATGCCTTAAGGAGTAAATAAATATGAAAAATTTCAATTCAGGAAATACATTCCAAGACAATGCTACATTTCCATTTTCAAATTCCGTCTTTTCCAAGTTTGAGAAATTCAACTCATTTGAATCAGCGAAAGCAAAATTTTCGGTGGACGATTTTACAGGTAATGAGGCAAAAACTTTCGAGTTTTTCTTCTTTTCACAAATCACTGAAGAAGTTTTTACCGAATTTAAAAACTTTTTTTCAAAGGAAGTTTTTCCGAAAACAGAAAAAAATAGCTTTCTAAAATTCAATTTTTTTAATGACAAAAATTTTGACTTCAATAGATTTAATGAATTTTTCAATCCGTTTTCGAGAGAAATGTTTTTTGAACTATCCTTCTTCAACTTTCCGAATGGCTTTAATTTTTCGGAATTCGGGATTTCGTTCGATTTCAACGACGATTTTATGTTCTCTTTTTCCATCCGCCAAACGTTCAATCGTTAGGTTTTGGGGCAGGTAAATTAATTTGCCTGCCCATTTTTTTTTTGCTGAAGTTTAGCACTAATTGCCTAATTGAAAGACTTCCAGGATGGAAAATTGGAGGTTATTATGAAAAATAGTGCAAATACAGACAATATTATTAAGTTCACGCCAAAAAATCTGACTTTTAACGTAGCCGAAGAAAATTCTTTGCTAAAAACAGATCAGGCGACAGAAGAAATTCAGCCTAAAGAAGTTTTCGCAGAAACAGGAGGAAATCCTCCAAATGACCCAGAATTTAAAAGGGTTCTTCTGCATACTGCTAACGCTCTGGCAATGGGTGGAGTAGGAACACTTTTTCACTACATAGGCGCACCACCAGAAGTTATAATCACTATTATTTTTATTGATATTATTTACATAATGAGATTTTTGAGCAAGTAAGAATAACTACGAAAAATTAAATTTTATGTAAATCTAAGTTCATTTGGTTATTACTGCGTCTGATAATCTAAGTTTGATATTGTTCTAATTAAACAATCCACAAATCAAGACTTTACTGATAAATCTTTCTTCGTTTGTTTTTCTACTACTTTTAGAAATTTTAAAGGCTGGATAATTTTTAACGGTCTGAATTTATGCCGAAATTCTTTACTTTCGACATCATAGCCGGTCATTAGATCAAGCAAATCATTATCACGGGTAACAATGAAAAGAGCTTCGGCTTCAACAGCTAAATTTATGTATTCTTCGTCGTCAACATCACGGGGAAGTGAAAATACTTGAGGAACATTTTTCAAAATGACGGCTAAACTTCGCACTTTGTCCAAAAATTCTTTGATTACTTCATCAGTGAATTTGAAACGCTCTTTTATATAATCTCGATTAAGGACTTCTTCTAACTCTTGCAAGGTCTTTTCACTCACAAAAAGTTTGACAGCTTTAGCCTCGACTAAACGGAAACAGGCAGAAGCCGGGTTTCGGTTATTGGTTGTGGCTTGAATTAAAATGTTGCAATCAAAAACCGCAGGAATTTCGGTAGGATTTTTCACGCTTGTTATTCGGCTTTTTTCTCCGCGAAGACTTCCCTTCTCGCTCTTTTTACAAGATCGTCAATTTCCGCCTCTGGAATTTGTTCCGTATGTTCTCGAAACGGCGCGAAAATTTCGTCTAAGGTTTTCATTTTATTAGTGTCATCTTCGAGAACCTTTTTTGCGTAATCCGTGATTTTTTCATAACCGTTAGCCAAAGCCCGGTTTTTTAGACGCGCTTCTGCTTCAGGCGTTAATTCGATTGTTAATGTCATAATAAACCTCTTTCTGCTTACTTAATTATTTTATCACAAAGCCCTTTAATCTTTCACTTGTTTTAGAATTGTTAAAAGATGATATAAAACTGATACTCTATTGATATTAGTTCTATATCAATAGTTTTGCTGAATAATCTTCCCTTACCTCTTTGATGTTTCAAAAATTTACTGTATTCTTTACTATCATTTTGATATTAAACCTAAATCACTTAGATATAAATATGATAGTCGTAATTGGCGGAATTAAAGGCGGAAGCGGAAAAACAACGGTTGCTACAAACCTAGCAGTAATTAGGAGCGGCGAAGGAAAGGACGTTTTGTTAATTGATGCAGACGATCAAGAAACATCTAGCGATTTTACAACCCTTAGAAATGAGATTTTAGAAGATGGTGCGGGATATACCAATATCAAATTAACGGGCGCATCCGTCAGAACCGAAACGCTCAGGCTTAAAGACAAATACCAAGATATTGTTATTGATACAGGTGGACGCGACACCGCAAGCCAAAGAGCCGCTTTGACCGTTGCCGATACTCTATTAGTTCCATTTGTTCCGCGCTCGTTTGACGTTTGGACTATTGAGAAAGTTTCTAATCTTGTTACCGAAATGAAAACGGCAAACCCAGAACTAAAAGCCTGTATGTTTATCAATCGCGCCGATCCACGCGGACAGGATAACGAGGACACCGCAGAAGTATTAAAAGAAACCGAAGATTTAAGTTTTATTGATACGCCTTTAGGGTCAAGAAAAGCATTTAGTAATGCCGCTGCCGGAGGCTTAGGAGTTACCGAATTAAAACCGCAGGACGCAAAAGCAAACGAAGAAATAATGAGATTATATCGATATGTTTTTGATATACAATAAGTATCAGAAATATATTAGACTGATATAAGGAGATTTTACTTATGGCAATTTCAAGAAAACCAAAAACGACTGAACAAACAGCAAAAGAACCAAATATAGCGGCTCTAATTAACAAAGGCGGAAGCGCAGCAGAAACGACAATAAAAGAAGAAAAAGAGAAGCCTATTTTACTTAGAGTCCCCTCAGAAGTTTTAACTCAAATTGATGCTATTGTTAGTTCCAAAAGGATTAAAACCCCGCGCCACACTTGGCTGCTAGAGGCAGTTTTTGAGAAGCTAGAGCGAGAGATTTAATATCAATTTAGAATAAATTTGATATTAAATTGATATTAGCGAAGAGTTTTCCACAGACGAAACTTAAAGGCAAAGTTTTCCACAAAATCTGTGGATTGATTCGTGCTTTCAGTAGGAAATGCTACTTGAAAAGTTCGTGCTTTCAGTAGGGAATTAGGTTCGATTGTTCGTGCTTTCAGTAGGAAAAGTTCGTGCTTTCAGTAGGAAGATGCCCCCCTAAACCTATGATTTTACTGGCGATTTCGGGACGTAAAGCATTAATAAAGATTTAATGATTAAAATATATTAGTGCATTAAAAGAGAAAACAGAGTGCAAAAGAAGGAATTATCGGACGCAAAAAAAGAAGTAGGCAAAGACGATATTAAGGCGATCATAAAAAATAGTCTTAGTAGCACCGGACTTTACACGGAAGAAGAATTAAACACCCCGCAGAAAATCCAAAAAGAATATCCGGCTATTTTTGGAAGGTATGATTTTGACCTAGCAGAATTTCCAGTTTTCAGACTCTACAAAAACGACTTACAAAATCACGACATCAAACAGCCTTTAATTTATAGCGACACCATAAAAGGCAAAGACGGCGAAATTGTCACGAGACGTTGGGAAGCATACGCCGGGCGGTTTGGGTTTGGTGGAGCAACTACCCAAGTTTTACTTTATGACTTGTTGCAGCTTTACGTTGAACAAGGCTTAGAAAATGAAACTATTCGATTCGGAACGATTCACGCCCTTTTCCAAAGAAGAGGCGACAGAAACCCATCAAAAAGAGATTATCAGCGAATGATAAGAGATTTTGAAATTCTCGAAGGGTATAGCTTCAAATGCACCAATGCTTTTTGGGATGACAAAAGAAAGGCTTACGTTGATATGAGTTGGAGGCTTTTCGACAATGTAGTTTTTTTCAAAGCCAAGCATAATTCACTTCAAAATCAGATGCCTTTCGGCTTTGTTAAGGTAAATTCGGTTTTACAGGGAATTGCAAAATCTCGCGGCTTTTTTGTTTTAGGATTTGATAACAAACTTTTTTATCAGCTAAAACCACTTGAACAAAGATTAGCTTTACACTTGGCAAAACGATTTCGTTCTAAAGAAATTTATGTTCGATTTGTTGATGACTTGGCAAAAGCATTACCGATTGAAGCAACCCGCCCGGATAATGTAAGAGCTATTCTTTCTCGGATAGCAAAAGGACTTTTAGAAAAGAAACTGCCGATTCTGCAATCATTCAAAATTGAAAAGACCGGGCGCGGGGGAGAGTGGCTTGCATCGTTTTACCGGAAGGAATCGCCCAAAGACACTTTACCAGTTAAAAGAAACAGCTTTGATCCCGATCTGGAATACTTAGTAGAAATTTTGATTGATGTGTCAGGAGAGCCAAAAAGTAAAAATTGGTGGGTTCAATGCGCCCGGAGCTTGGGACGAGAAGGAATTTTTAGAGCAGTTGGACAATTTAAGGAAAAAGAGTTGCTAGTAGATTTGAAAAGTAGGGGAGCAATGCTAACAGCCATCTTGAAGGACATAGCAGCGCAGCAGGAGATTAAAATTCAATAGTCTGAGCTTACCACCCATAAGAAAACAGAAGCTCTTGAAGGCAGCCAGAAGCCTTAAAATTGAAGTGCAAAATAAACACTGTTCTAAAAACCAAAACTTTCCCCTTAATTACCTTAAAATTTTTGATGATAACCGGCTATCCGCGACCGGCGCGGTCTCTTCAATGCCGTCTATAATTTCTAAAAAACGGGCGGAGCGAAGCGCAGCACGAAAACCCGCGAGCGATCAGCGAGCGGATCAAGTTTTTAAGATTTTCTACTTTTAAGTTTTTAAGGTTTTACGCTTTTGTGTTTTTCGGAGCAGTTTTTCAGTTTAGGAGGGTAAAGGATTATTTGCCTTCCAATTTTTTGAGGTTTTTTCTTTCGGCGTGTTTTTCCCGGAGGGCTTGCCGGATTTTTTCCCGCGCTTCTTCACTCATCGGAGTTCCCGGAGGACGACCGCCTTTCTTTCCATTTTCCCGCGCCGCTTCCTGTTTCTTTTCCGTGACGGCTTGACCCATCAGCCGCGCCGCTTCGCTTCTCGTTTGAGAATCGCCGCCCTGTAAATCTTTCCCGGTTTTCTTATTCATAGCCGTTAATATCCAATCGTTCGGTTTACTTTGCAACAAGTAAAAAAACCTTTAAAAACAGCTAAATAACTATTGTAGTAAACCCAACGATAGGTTAAGTAATAAGGGTAGTTTATTTAACCAATTAAGGGCGATATATGAACGAAAAAAGCGAAAAAGGAAAACGAAAATTTGAGTTAGGCAGCATCTTTTCGACACCCGGCGCGGTAGATGCGCTTGCAGAAGCAAGCGAAGATGCCGCGATTTATTTAGCCTTGCATCATTCGGGAGATTGGGGCGACGTTAGCAAGAGAGACAAAAAGGAAAACGAACTTTCACTAAAAAAAGGTTTTCGGATTGTTTCGGCTTACACACTTCCGAACACCGGCGAAAAAATCTGGATAATCACGGAAGCCGACAGGTCAGCAACCACGATTCTTTTGCCGTCCGAATATTAAAAAAGCGGGTGAGCTTCTTTTAGCTCACCCGCTTAGACGGCTCTAAAGTTAATCAGTCAGCGACCGCAGCGATCCCCAAAATCAAAACAATAAATTCCTACCCTCTACGCTCAAGTTTGCTTCGCTTTTTAGAGCGTCAAGGCATCCCCCAACTTTCCGCGCTCCGCTTCGCGCAGCTTGTGCAAGCCGGGGGAACCCCCTGCCTTGACGCTCTAAATTCGCTCCGCGCCCTTTCGCTTCGAGGGCAGGAATCCACCAGCCCGGCAGCAATTGAGAGAAAAAAGATGATTGATACAGAACAGCTTTCCGCGCTCCAAAAACGGGTATTTTTAATAGAAAATATTATTATTATCGCGGCATTTTTTCGCGGGCTTTATACAGCCTTTCTTTACTTTTCCCCTTAACCAACACCCGCAGCGAGTGCGAAAATAAACGCGCTCGCTGCTTCGATCCGCCCAAGCACAGCATTAAAAAATCCCTTTACTATCTTCACTCCTAAAAAATAACTCGCTCTCTGCATTCGCTCGTCAGACCAAATGCACCTATCGGTGCTTAAGAAACGCGCTTCAACTCACTTAAAGTAATTGGTAGATACAGAGTTTTGTTTCTTAAAGATTTCTTAAGAAATTTGAGTTAAAAATGTGATATAATGCCGGAATCTATAGATTTTTCGTTTTAAGGAAGGATTTTCAGTGAAGGAGCAGCCAAAAACAGTCGGTTTTCAACTCGATCCCGGACACCACCGGCGACTAGAAGAAAGGGCGCAGCGTTACCAAATGAGTCCGGGACAATACGCCAGAGAAATAATTATTCGCGCTCTTGATTCCAACGAAGAGGGAATTTTTGAGGCTCTGAATTGGTTGGCAGAAAAAGCCAACGGAGCGGCGACCGCCGAAGATATTTCAAAACTTCGCAGCAATGTTTCAACCGATATGAAGGAGATAGCGCGGGTGCTTGGCTTACTGGTTCAAGAAGTAAAAAAGAGAGGATAAAAATAGGATGTTAACAGTTGGCGCGATGGGCGCGGGTTCCGTCAATTATCACGCAGGACTCGCTAAAGAAGATTACTATACGAAAGGACAGGAGCCGCCGGGCGTATGGCTTGGAACCGGCGCGGAAAAAATTGGGTTGTCAGGAATCGTTAAACGGGCAGAATTAAAAAACGTCTTTTGCGGATTTTCACCGGACGGAAAAGAAAAACTCGTGCAAAACGCCGGGAAGATGAGCGGCAAAAAATCACGCGATCCGGGTTGGGATTTGACGTTTTCCGCGCCTAAATCAGTTTCAATTTGTTGGGCTATTTCGTCGCCGGAAGTGCGTCAGATTATCGAACGGGCGCATTTTGAAGCAGTCAAAGAAACAATAAAAGATATTGAATCTCAAACCATTATTAGAAAAGGGAAGGGCGGCTATATCCGAGAACAAGCCGGGTTAGTTGTTGCCACCTATCAACATTCAACTTCACGGGCAATTGATAAACACGCCTTGCCCGATATGAATCTTCATACCCATTGCCTAATGATAAATATGGGAGTTTCGCCGACGGACGGAAAAATGAGGGCGATCAAGAGCAATTTATTTTACGAAAAACAACAAGATTTTGGCGGAGGTTATCGCACAAGATTTGCCCAAAAATTAACCGCAATCGGTTTTCAATGCGAAAAAACCGAACATTCTTTTGAGCTAAAAGGAGTCAGCCCGGAACTTATCAAAGAATTTTCAAAGCGCACCGGACAAGTAAAAGCGCAGACGGAAGGAATCACCGACAAACGCGAAGTTGAAAAGGTAAAGCTCAAAGGGCGCACAGTCAAAGACAGTTATTCACGGGAAGACCTTTTTTCGCACTGGCAAAGCCGGTGCGAAAAATTAGGATTTAACGCCAGTAAGGTTTTAGAATTAACTGATTTATCAAGACCATACGAGCGGAGCGTAGAAATTGAAAAGGGCAGGGCGGTAGAAGCCGCAGTTAGAAAACTGACTGAAGAAAAGCCGTTTTTTACTAAAGACGAGCTGCAACGCGCAATTTCACACGAGGCAACCGAAAAGGGCATAGGTTTCCGGGAAGTCATCGAAGCGACAAAAGAATTTTTACAAGAAAAAGCCATTGCCCTGGGGAAAAAGGACGGGCGCGAAGTCTTCACGACCGACGCGACCGCAGAGCGAGAAACTAAAAAATTAATCGAGCGGGAAAAAGCCGCCGAGCAAGAGAAAACAGCTTTAATCCGGGAATATAAAAAAGACCTTGAAACAGACGGTTTTAAGGTTCTCGGATGCACTTTTTCAAAGGCAAAGGCGGACGAGTTTACAAAAACCACCGGCATTAATGCCCGGACAATCAGAAAAGCACTTTATCATTTAGAAGAGAAAATGCCTGATTCTGATAAAGTCAAAGCGAATAATCAGAGAAAAGTTGATGCGGAAGTTAAATTTGCCACTTGGCAAGTCAACAGCACACAAAAAGCGAAAATGTTAGGTGAATACCACAAGCCGACGAACAAATTCAGCCACGAATTTAAGTATGCGACTTGGCAGATCAGTAAAGCGCACAGGGATTTTCTAAACCGTGAGCTTGAGAAGGAAAAAAATAAAATTGATGAAAAAACCGTTGTTGTGATTGATGCAAAACCGACTAATAAAAGCGAAATTAAAAGGTTAGTGTATGAAATCGAAAACAAAGGCGGACGGGTTCTTTTTACCCAAGATGTAATTGAGCAGCAGCAGCGAAAACAGCAGATCGCCGAACTTGCCAAAAAGCAGGAGCAGGAAAAACAAAAACAGCAGGAGAGCGAGCAGGGGATGAATTACGAAATCAGTTACCGGAGATAATTAAGGAGTGACTAAATTTAGTTGAACGAAGCCATACAAAACTTTGCGTTTTCCTTAACGGTTTTAGTTATCACGAGCGGAGCTTGCCTTTTCATTTCGTGGCTAATGGATTACCCGCCGCTTTTTTATATCGTTGCTATCGGGTTTTTCATTGCAACTTGGTATTTCGCCGCAGTTGATTTAATCAGGAAACAAAGAGGAGATTTTTACAGCTCCCGGCTAGGGCTTATCTGGTCAATGTTTCTAATTTTTATTATTTTTCTTTCCGCCGGTGGAGCTTACACCCTTATAGATACTGATTGGTTTTTAGGTAATACTGGAATACAAGGCGACCTGCCTTATTATTTTGGATGTATAGCGACGGCGGCAATGACCGGAAATAGTGTAATGAGTCAATCAAACGAGATTACCCGGAATAATCTATTAGTCGCTGATAAATTCGTTAAAAATCTCGCTAGAATATTAACCGTTGTCATAATCCCTTGGGTAGTTTTGGGAATTAGTCTTTGGATTACCGCTTATAGACAATGGCAACCGCTAGGAGCTTGGGCGTTATCAATTGTTTTAACCTTGGCAGCTTACGTCGCCGTTACTTACGCGCTTTTTTCAAGACGAGAAGGCGGAGGGCGCGGAGTCTTAGCCGGAACCGTTGAAGGTGCAAACAAAATTCTTTCCCGTCTCAGAAAGTCCGGTGATGAGGGAATTAATTGGGGCGGAACACTTCTACCCGCAAGAGCGGCAAATAAACATTTTCTAGTGGTGGGAACCACCGGCAGCGGCAAAACGGTAATAATTAAATTGTTGATTAACTCAATAATTCGTTATGTCGGAATTAAAGGATCAGATCATCGGGCAGTTTTTTTTGACGCTAAACACGAGCTTTATCCTTACTTAGTAAAAATAGGAGTTGATCCAAAATTAATTAATATTCTAGACCCGTTTGATCAGCGGTCAGCCCGGTGGGACATTGCCGGAGACATCACAACCTTTACCCAGGCACAGCAGCTTGCCGCCGAGCTAATACCGATGCCGGAAGAAAAAGGAGTAAATTCTTATTTTCCAGAAACGGCGCGGGAAATTGTCGCAAATGTGATCGAGGCTTTTAATATCTTATCGGATAAACAAGAAGCAAAAACCGGCGCAAGGATTGACTGGCGACTGCGCGACGTAGTTATTGCGGTGCGCTATGAAAAGTTTCTTTCTTTTCTTTTGAAGAAAAGCCGGGAGACTAGCCACGTTGTTGATTCGCATTTTCAAAATAGAGAATTTAAAGCAGTTCTTTCGACGCTAGGCACAGCGATGACAGCTTTTAGGGGAGTTGCAGCACTTTGGGAACACGCTCCAAAGCCGATAAGCCTTAAAGATTGGGCGAAGAACCCGGACGGAAGCATTATCCTTTTAGGTTGGAATAAAGAAGAAAGCACCGCACTAGACCCGATCAATCGCGTTATGTTTCGCCGGTTATCCGATGTTGTTATAGGTCAGGATAACGCGGAAGAAAGGCGCACCTGGTTTTTTCTTGATGAACTCCGTTTAGTTTCTCGCGGGCTTCCCGGACTCTCCGAACTACTCAATATCGGAAGGGAAAAAGGCGCGTGTTGTGTGCTTGGAGTAATTGACTATGAAGGCTTAAAACATTCACTTGGCGACAAAATCGCTAACGAAATAACCGGGCTTTGCAATAATGTCGCCGGATTGAGAAGTCCAAGCGAGAAAACAGCACCTTGGCTTGCCGGGATTTTTGGGAACGCCGAAAAAATAGAAATAAACATTTCAACTAACAATAAGGGCGAACAAGGAACTTCGGAGCATATAGCCGACAGAAAAACATTTATCGCCGGACAGTTTCAGACGATTCCGGAGCCAAGCGAATTAAATAATTTCACAATCGGCGGGTATTATGCCAATCCTTTTACAAGACCTTATTATTTCAATGATGTTGGTGTGAACGGCTGGCAAGCTGTTGTTCCCAGACTTACCAAAGACGAATCAAAAACGGGATACTTGCCGCGCACGAGTGCGGAGCAAAAACTAAAGCCCTGGGATGAACAGGACTCAAAGCGGCTTGGTATTCCAGACTTCGACCTTAAAGAAATTTACGGCGAAGAAGAGCCAAAGCCGGACGAGAAGAACGACCTAAATATTAATTTAGTAATGGCTTCTGATGAGCCGACAATAGAAACAAGCCTCTAAGTTAAGGCGTAAAGATTTTTTTTGTGCGCTGTTTTTGATCTTCATTAATTGCTTTCTGATCTCGAGCAATTAATTGTTCCATATTGTCGCTAACAAACGAATTAGTGATCGAGAGAGCAAGCCCGGTAGTATTGGAAGAAGTAACAAATACAGCCCGCCACCCATTACATTCGGCTTGCCGGAGAATTATATTTTCAGGAGGCGTGAACCGAAAATCGAGAAGACCAACCAAACTACTTAATACCTTCATATTGTAATCAGGATCGGGAATCGGAACCCACGAGCCGACCGGAATCTTTAGGTTTTCGGCAAAGTTCTGCTCAATTTCTTCTACATTTTCAAAGGCAAGCTCATCACGGTATAAAATTTGGAAATTCCAAATTCTTGGATCTTCGCGTCCATAAAACTGAGCAATCATTTTTTTTATCAAATCTTTCGGCTCAATCACAACTTTCTTTGGTGCGTTACGTTCTTCTTCTTCCCGCCGAGCCTGTTCCTCTACTATCTGTTTTTCCCTTTGAGGGTTTCTCATTCTCGAAAAATCTTTAAGCGCCTTTTCTTGTTCGGGAGTGAGTGATTCGGTAACACTTTTGCGCCGTGTCTCACGCGCATATAAAACATACGAATGCAGAAAATTATACGAAGGGCGGTAACTTGGACTAGTAGGATTTACGTCAAAATAAAGATCGCCGAAGAAATTCACGTCAAATTGTCCAAAGCCTAAATCAAGTTGCAGACCCCTTAATCCAGGAGAGTTCGGAAGCGGAATAGTGCAGCGAACGCGAGGAGTATTTGCAGCTTCCCGTTTGACGCGGCGACCATTACCGGAGGGCGTAGTTTGTTCAGTTTGTGTTGGCTGTGGTTGCGTCGCACGTTTCCGGCGTTGGGCGTTAACCGGGAAAATAAAAACAAAGACCGTTAAAGCGACGAGAAAAGAATTGAAAAGTTTCATTAGTTGACATCACTTCCTTACTGAAAATTTGATAGATAACTCTAATGAAAAGAAATTCTATCAGAGGTTGTATAATAATTTCACACGAGGGAAAGCGTTTTTAAGCTGAAGTGAGATGAAACCAACAAATTGGGACAAACAAAAAGAAATCAAAATTCCGGCGAAACTTTACGAAATGCTCGAAAGGCTTGCCGAAAAAGAAGGTAAGGACACGGGCACGCTGATTAAATATATTTTGCTCGATGCCTTAGCCCCGTCAGTTGCAGAAGAAGGGCAGCGCGTTGGACAGAAAGCCAGAGAGTTAGGAAAACAAATCATTGAGGCAATGACAAAATCAAAAGACGAGTTAGCGGACGAGCCGCCCGAACTTGTAAATTAATTTTTATGAATGAAGAAACAAGCGAAAATATTGAGAGTCTTTTAGCTACTGAAAGACAGACGGCAATTTTAGCGAAAGAAATAGCAGGGCGAATTATTCCTAATAACAACAATATGGCAAATGCGTTTTTTTTCGATGCGGCAAGGCAAATAATTAAAGGTCTAATAACCGCTTTTATGCTTACTCGCCCGAACTGGACTATTAAGGATATTATTCAAACAGCCAGATCAAAAGACAAATTGAAATTTACTTTGCTGAAAACGGAAGAAACAAAATACTTAATCGAAACATATTTTGTTGATGAGAAATTGTTCGATGATATTTTTACAGTCATTCAATCAGAATTAAAAGAGTATTAAAAACCAATTAGACATTACAGTTAATTTTCTCAGATTATCGCTATCGGAAAATCAAAGGTTTTTCATTGAAAACTTAATTCTTATTAGACAAAACAGTTATTCTGTCTAATAAGAATTAGAGGGTATTATTTGTCTGATTCTTTTTTCGCTATAATCCATACTTCGCCATTCTCCCCTTTTGTAATGATTGGATTTTTATAGCCTTCGTGTTCGATAACCTTTAGGGCAATTTTAATATCGGCTATATCTTTTAGTTTAAAAGTTTGAATTTCTGGGTGGTCATCGGAAACTTTTATTACACCCACCTTTTCAAGAGCATTTTTTTCATTTTGCTGAGGTAAGTAGCTATTAATTGCATTTCCGCTGATCGTTCCGCCGATTATTCCGATGAGCGCTCCGATGAGCGTTCCCCCGACTGCTGACGCGGTGACATCGGCTGTTCCTATGCTTGTGCTATGTTCCATTTTTTTACTCCAACCCAACAGCTTTGAATTAGGTTATGCCATATCTTCCGCTGATGTAACATTAATTTTGAAATAAATTTCGCCGCAGCAAGCTGCCGGTGTATTAAAAGAGTTTGAGTTGACCATTTTCATCTGTCATTCCTTGTTGTTTGACATAGTTCTTTATCATTTCTTCTGAACCGTGCGCTCCAACCGTGCT
>MWVT01000098.1_pt1 | contig 16286 bp, 12 predicted proteins | sample 1047201 | NCBI WGS metagenome assembly MWVT01 (sample SAMN06349988, study PRJNA376086) | soil metagenome | isolation source: TG5-1 sample Antarctic (ecotone) soil | place: Antarctica | collected 2015-01-13 | reverse complement strand
ATAATAATAACCTCCCACACCGCGCAAAAACATACCGGTTTTTAAATAAATGTCTCCCATTTCTTCCTGCAACTTTTGCTCATTGGCAAGTTTAATAAAATAAACATTATTCGATTTTACAACAGCACGTTCAAGGTCAATTAAACCTGTTTCATCAGGCTCTAATCCTTTCGTGCGAATACGTTCATCAGCCCGGACAGTAAATTTTTTATTCGCAGCATCGAGGCCAAGTTTATTAAATGCAGCTAAAGTAGTGGCAATTTTAGCAATAGAACCAGGCTGGGTAGCATGGGTAAACCCCAGATCGGAAGTGGTCATCCACTGTGACAGTTTATTTTGCTCTGATGTTAGCATCGTTAACTGGTCCCAATTATTCACAGGTGGCAAAGGGTAAAGTGCAGAAGCTAAAACATCGCCGGTAGAATCTTCCATTATAACAACTGAAACACGGTTATCGTGCAAAGAATCATCCATGGATATTGATCTTTGTATAGCAGTTTGAACTCCCGCATCCATAGTTAATTGTACATCCCGGTTTTTCTTTTTAAAAGCCTCTACTTCTTTACTATTAATACCAGCAAGCAGCAAAGGTGCTAAAACACTGAAGTCTCTTTTACTCACCGCCATTTCCTTTACACCCCTGGGTAAAAAACGATCTTCCCTGTACCGGCTTGCAAGAACATTATAATTAGTAACCGGTGTTTGAAAGCCTCTTAATTCAGCGGCAAGTTCATACTCGGCATAATATCCATTTGTACTGCCGTTGAAAATACCGGTGTTGGCATCGCCAATCCAGAAGAACATTTGTTCTGCAAAGGGATAGTAACGATCAAGACGTTTGTGCAACGCAGAATCAAGATTATAGTTTGCTACTCCTGCAATTCGCAACGAATCTTTTTGTGCACTAATTAATTCGGGTTTACTGGTTGCTAATATTCTTCCATTCCTGTCGTACAACGAACCTGCCTGCAGCTTGTTCATCAAAATAGCTATGCGTGGATTGTAACTGAACATACGGGCTCCACTCCTGTCTGCAACCAGGGCAGGCTGCACTACCCATTTTTCATTATTATATAAGTAACGGGAAACGTTTATCGTTAGTAATATTATACCTATGCAAGCCGCCGCAAGCGCCGGTACTAAATTTCGATCTTGTTGCTTTGTAACATAACTCATTTGAACTGCAGTGCCTTTAACACCAGAAGCAGAGAGTAAAAAACCTGCGGCCAATAAGTTGGCAATAAGCGATGAACCTCCGTAACTAATTAAGGGAAGCGAAACACCAGACAATGGTAAAGCCCCTGTTGATCCACCTGCAATCAATAAAAATTGTACGAATGTACTAACGCCTATCCCGGTACATAAATAAAATAGAAAAGGAGTTCCGGTTTGCCTTCCTATAATAATAGAGCGGTGCAGGTAAATAAGAAAAAGAATAAAAATGCTTACAATGCCTGCCCAGCCAAACTCTTCACCAATCGCTGGCAGGATCATATCGGTGTGTGCTTCGGGAATTGTTTTTGCAAAGCCTTCGCCAATTCCTTGTCCCGTTAACCCACCACTCGCCATCGCCCAAATTCCATTCGCTACATGATCGCCACCAAATACTTCATTGTTCCATGCATCTAACCAAATGGCTTTTCTTTCAACCAGGCGTTGTACAGGCCCGGGAAAAATGTTATCTAAAAAAGGAATTTGATCAATCAATAAAAAACCAGCGATCAACACTAAAGCCATTACCGCCGATTCGCTTAACTGCTTTCTTTGAAATAACATAGCAAGAACCAGCGCCGCTGCGGTTATTGCTGTTGCAAGCAAAATGCTATTAATGAGCCATACGGCCAGTACATAAAAAACTACTGCACCTATCATGAATAAAAAGTCGCCGCGGGAAAAAGAAAAAAGAATAATGAAAGTAAAACATACCACCATTGCCGGGCCCAGGTCGCCCATGATAAGAAAAAACAAGATTGCTGTTACAATTGCAGCTAATGCGAATGAAAAAAACGACCAGCGCTTTTGCCAGCTTCTATACTCACTTATAAATTTTTCATTAGTAGCAAAAAAACCGGCAAGAAATAATACGGTAAAAAATTTCACTACCTCACTCGGCTGAAATCCCAGCAGGTTTACTTTCACTCCACTTCCTTCCGGGCCGGAACCAAATAATATTGTAAAAAGCAATAGTAGTACTGCTATTACAGCCCAGGGCCAACCATTCGCGGCCTTTTTATCATTTTTAAAAAAGAACAAACGGTATAAACCGGAGTCAAGAGTAAAACGCCGCATATTAAAGAATAGCAGGATGCAAATCCCTACTAATCCTAATACAAAATAAAACAACGTACCTCTTGCTAAAAACCTGTCACGCAAAGGATCCTGCAAACTAAACAGGGCTATAAAAGACAACCCGGTAAGTAACATTATTACAGGAAGTATCAACTGGTCAGTTTGTTGAAACCGGAAACTTAAAAGCAAATGAATTAAAATAAAACCTAAAAAGAAAACACCCACAATGATCCAATACCAGGTATTGAATTCTCCCGGTGTTCGCACAATCAACGATCGTTCTTTTTTTAAAATATTAAAATCGCGGGTAGATAGTAGTTTAATGGTATGCGTTGATTGATAAAAATTAAAAGACACATCATCTTTTAATTCCTGCACACCTTGCGAATATCCAAATTGATAACCCGGTTTTAAGGGCAATACTTCAAATGCTTTGCCATCGGGAAGCTCTTTAAATTCATATTTGCCTTCTGCACCTGTGCGTGTATACGCGGTTAAATTTTGCAGCTGTCTTTTATTAACGGAATCGGGCAAATAAATTTTTTTTACACCTGCTTCTTGTTCTATTCTTTCTTTTGCAACTTCACTTAACTGTTCTCCATAAACACTGTCCTGTGGTAAGATCATTTGAAGTCGTAATAACACACCAGCTACAGGATCACCGTACCCATCTAATATCTGCCCACTGATGCTGTACTTTCCTAAATTAATGTTGGCTGTTGATGCCAGCGGAACGGGTTGAACTCTTTCGCTCACGAAAAGGGAAGAATCATCACCTGTATAACCTAATAAAGAACGGGAAGCCGCCACCCTTTTTTTAAAAGATTCACCACCTTGCTGAAAAGCATCATCAGCCACTACATTATACATACGCTTATTTAATTCCCCTGTATTGTCAATAGGTTCATCGTTATTTGCCAGACCATTTCTCACTACAGAACTGATCAATCTAATATCGCGATTATCTTCAAAATAATACCCTTTTTCCAACAAAGCTTTTATGCCCTGCCCGGGGTTGGGAGCATTTAGATTTACCATCGTGCCGTCGCTCAGACGCTGGGGAACGTCCGCAAAATCGCGTTGCAAAAAACCATATAAATTAAAAAACAAAAGCCCCAGCACAATAGTGATCAATCCTAAAAATACACGCTCAATATTTCTTCCGGTCCCTGGAGTTTTTTGGGCCATGTTAGTTATTTGATGTGTTGGGTAAGGAGTCTGTTTTAAAAGAAGTGTCTTTAATTGTGCCACTTACAAAAACATCATTGGAAAAATTAAATGAAGTTTGTACGGGTGTGGCGCAATTAATAAATCGCACCTTATTTAACCTCAAAACTTTATCGTGTGTTGCAACAGCTATCTCAAAGCCATTAAATATTAAACTATCCAGAACAATGTGCTGGCTTTGCGGTAAAATACTAATTGCCGGACCCGCAAAACCCGAATCGCTTTTTAAAACAATATTGCCTTCGGCTTTTATATACAAAGAATCTTTTTCAATAAATAAAGTGCGTGTAAGAATGATTGGTTCAGCAAACGCTGTATCAGAAAGAATCAAAGTATCGCCAGCCATTGCATCAATAGCGTTTTGCAATTTTATTTCAAGGAACGTTTTTGTACGTTCTTTACTTGCAGCATCGCTTTCATTAGAACTTGTTACTCCGTTATATTTTAGCCAAAGCATCCATAATATAGCTGCACCCAACCCAATGCAAAGAATAGAAAGAAACGTTATAAATCCGTGCCTGCTTTTTTGTTTTGCAACTGATATTCGTTCTACAACACCAGAGGCAGGCTGTTCAACTAATTCTATTTGTTCTTTTTGCCTGATGTTTTTTTTTACAATAATTGTAGGCTTTGTAGCTTTTTGTTTTAAAGGCTTTTTTTCGTTTTTTACAAGTACAACAGTGATATTGTCTTTACCACCTTTGCTATTAGCAGATGATACTAACAAGGTAGCTTTTTGTTTTAAAGAAATTTTTTCAGTAAGAACAGATGTAATTTCCTCCTTGTTTACAAGATCGGTCAAACCATCGCTGCATAAAAGAAGCAAATCACCGGGAAGAAAAGGAGATTGACCGGTTTCTATATAATCATCGGTCAATGCGGTTTGTTCTCCAAAGCCTAATGCTTTGTTTATCTCGTTGCGCTTCGGATGATCCATCGCTTCCTGCTCGGTAAGCCTGCCGCTGTCTTCTAAAAAACCTACGAAAGATTGATCTTTCGAAAGTTTCACCAACGACTTGTCACGAAATAAATACAAACGCGTATCGCCAACGTGTGCATAATAAAACTGGTTGTTGGCAACGTCAACTATGGCAAGCGTTAACACACAGGCCATGCTTTCGTATTCAGCATTTTTTTGTTTTTCAGAAAATATTTTTTCATTCGCATGAATAAAGCCCTCCTTCATCATGGAGGCCATATCACCGGAAAGAACACTGAAATAATTAAGAATGGATTCCTTAGCAATTGCCGCTGCAACTTCTCCGCCGGAATAACCTCCTACTCCATCAATTGCACATGCAATAATGTATTGACCGTTCATTGCCTTTTGCGCAATGAAAGCATCCTCATTATTATCGCGTACTTTACCTGTGTCTGTTATTCCAAAAAAAGTTTCAGCCATTCCGTTTGTGCGTATTTTTTATATCGAGGAAATGCACTGCAAGCAGAAGTAAACAAATTAAGAGCAGTGCCAGGGATATGATTTGAGGCATTGTTACGATTTAAAAATATTGATGCCAATAATTCCGTTCAACATAATTTTTGAATTAATGGGGAGCTCCGTCCATGATGGTTGATTCAGATCGCTCCTGGTTACTTCTTTTTCATTTACAATTGTTTTCTCGCCAAATGAAGTAAGATAAAAGTTGCTGTCGGCTTTATTATAGCGAATTCGTAAATGGGGCGTGTTTACCCACTCCGAAGGAACGCGGAAAATATTCGATGCCTCCCGTATTTCTTCTTTACCCGAAACGATGATCTCTTCATCTTTCATAAAATATTCAACCTTGCGGCCGGCAAATTCTTTGTCGGGAATAATTGTTTCAAACCTTGCCAAGCCGGAAGACATACCTTGAGAAACTTTCTTTTCATCATGTTCCAATTGTTCTATATACGGCACTTCGTAATAACCTTCGCTATAAAAAGTAAAGCCCTTCAAAATCTCCTGGTTAATATCAAAAGTTTGTGCAATGCCTGTTTGGCGCGGGATAAATGTTACCCGTAAATTTTCTTCCTTCTGGCTGGTACCCGGTAACAGTTTACCAATAAACCCTTTATCGCCGCGTGCATAATCGGGATGAGAAACAAAACGAAATACCCATTTGCTGCTTGATGGCTCAACTGTTCGCTTTTCGGAGCGGTGCTGTTTTAAAATATCATAAAACTTTTTTACTGATTCGTGAACGATCAATCCGAATATACCTTTTTTATTATCCATGAATTCTTTGTAATCATCAGGATTAAAACAAATGATGTATTCATGATAAAAAACAACACGGTCTGCAAACGAAAGTTGCCCGATGGAATCATTGAACTTTTCCTGGATGTACTTATAAACATCATTAGGTGTAACCGTTAATGAGGTGGTTGCTTTTGAAGATGTATTCTCTTTGTTCAGAAACCAATCATGAAGCCCAATGCGTTGCCAGAATGAGTTTTTTGATTTCATGTATGATTTATTCGATGAGTAAATTTAAATGAATTTGCCTTGCTAATAAATTTGCATGCTTGCCAAAAGAACGTAAAAGAAGGTTTTATGTTGTATGAATGGGCTTTTACAATACGAAGGGATTTGATTTTAAATCAAAAGCCAAATTTTCGTATTACTTCTTCAAAAGACCTTTGAATTTCTTCGGTGCCCAAATTACCGATGCTACCTTCGTGTGTATATTTTAATTGGCCCGGCTGGTAATAAAAATTATTTTGTTCAATATCGTTACCTACTTTTTTGTATGCTTCGCGAAAGGTCATTCCGTTATTAACCAATTCATTTACCGCTTCTACACTAAAAAGATATTTATACTTTTCATCGGACAAAATGTTTTCAGTAACCGAAATATTTGCAAGCATTAGTTTGGCCATTTGCAAACAAGCTTTTAAATCTTCTATTGCAGGAAACAGTATCTCTTTTGTCAATTGTAAGTCCCGGTGATAGCCCGAAGGAAGATTATTTAACAATAGGATCAGTTCATTTGGAACCGATTGAATGCGGTTGCATTTGGCGCGGATCAACTCAAATACATCCGGGTTTTTTTTATGCGGCATAATGCTGCTGCCCGTAGTTAATTCTGAAGGAAAAGAAATGAAATTAAAATTCTGATTAAGATATAAGCAACAATCCATGGACAATTTACTCAAAGTTGCAGCGATACAACTTAGCCCCATTCCTACAAATTTTTCTGTTTTGCCCCGGGTCATTTGTGCATACACAGAATTGTTATTAAGCCGCGAAAAATGAAGCAGTTGTGTAGTTAACTTTCTGTTCAGCGGAAAAGAAGAACCATACCCTGCACCACTCCCAAGCGGATTTTTATTGGTGACCTGGTAGGCGGCAGCAAGCATTTCAAGATCATCTACTAAACTTTCAGCGTAAGCACCAAACCACAATCCGAATGAAGAGGGCATTGCAATTTGCAAATGGGTATAGCCAGGCAAAAGATGGTCTTTGTATTTTTCGCTCTGCACCAGCAGCAAGTGGAACAGTTCCTTTACTTCTTCTTTTACATTGATTATTTCAGCTCGCAAGTATAATTTTATATCAACCGCTACCTGGTCGTTGCGGCTTCTTCCACTGTGTATCTTCTTTCCAATTTCACCAATACGCTGCGTCAACAATAACTCTACCGCTGAATGAATATCTTCCACTCCATTTTCAATAACAAAACTTCCGTTTTCTATTTCAGACAAAATAATATTTAACTCTTTTACAGCAAGTGCCGATTCTTCCTTAGCCATTAAACCAACCTCCCCTAACATTGTAACATGCGCAACAGAACCCTGCACATCAGACTTTGCCAGCAAAATATCAAATTCTTTATCGCGGCCTACAGTAAATTTTTCTATTGCCTGCGAAACAGCTGTTGTATTTTTTTGCCAGAGCTTCATAATAATAGTTGATTGAGCATTTGTATGTATAGCGATATCCCTTCGTTGATCTCCTCTATAAAAATATATTCATCTGCAGTGTGGCTTCTTGCGGAATCTCCCGGGCCCATTTTTAGTGCAGGAAAAGGCATTAAAGCCTTATCGGAAGTAGTAGGAGATCCATAATAATTTCTATTTAAAGCAACGCCAGCCTTTACCAACGGATGGTCTAAAGTAATGGCACTGGAGCGCAAACGCATGTTGCGTGGCTCCACTTTACTCTGAATATGTGACTTAACTATTTGCAGCACTTCTTCCATTGTGTACAATTCATTAAGCCGCACATCTACAACAAAACTGCATTTGTCCGGCACTACATTGTGTGCCTTATTTTCCGTCTCAATTACAGTAACACTCATCTTTACTTCGCCAAGTAATTCAGATCTTTTCTCAAAAGAATACATAGTGATCCATTCAATATCGGATAAGGCTTTGTAAAGTGCATTCTCACCTTCTTTTCTTGCAGCATGTCCTGCCTTTCCTGTTGCAACGCAATCTAAAACCATAAGTCCCCTTTCAGCAACAGCCATTTGCATTTGAGTTGGCTCCCCGACAATCCCACAATCAATTTTCGGCAAATATTGAAAGATTGATTCTATCCCTTTACCACCGGAAATCTCTTCTTCTGCGGTTGCAGCTAATACAAGGTTATACTTTAAATTTTCAGCTTTGTAAAAATGCAGGAATGCAGCAATCAGTGATACGAGTGCACCGCCTGCATCATTGCTTCCCAATCCGTAAAGCTTTCCATTTATTTCCAATGGCGTAAACGGATCTTTTGTGTAACCCGGATTTGGTTTTACCGTATCGTGATGAGAATTTAAAAGAATAGTTTGTTTAGCGGGATCGAAATGAATATTTTGCGCAAACACATTATTTCCGACGCGGGACGATACAACATCATTGTCAGCGAGAAATTTAGATATAATACTTGCAGTCTTCCATTCTTCTTTACTGAAAGAAGGTACTGCAATTAATTCTTTAAGAAGACCAATTGCCTGCCGGGTTATTATTTCTAATGATCTATTCATTCACGATTATTGTACCCGAGGTTTTATTAATTATGTCCTGCAAATTTTCTGCATTCCCTATTACTACTTCTACAACGCCGGCATTAACTGCTGCAAAAGCATTCTCCAATTTTGGTATCATACCAGCATTAATAATTCCAACTTCCTTAAACTTTCTATAGCTGGAAGGGTTTAATCGGGGTATGATAGTGGCATTGTCGTTTGCATTCATCATCACACCGTTTTTCTCAAAGCAATAAATTAAATGCACATCATATAATAGTGATACAGCTTTTGCTATTTCCTGAGCGATCGTATCAGCATTGGTGTTTAAAAGTTGTCCTTTTTTGTCATGGGTAATTGGGCTGATAACAATAGCGATATTTTGATCCAGGAGCGCTTGTAAAAATTTAGAATTGATGACTTCAACATCGCCGGCAAAACCATAATCAATATCAACATTTTTTCTTTTATGAGCCTGTACAATATTTGCATCGGCACCGCACAAGCCAATTGCATTGCAGCCACTACTTTGCAATTGTGCAACAATATTTTTATTAATATAGCCAGCATACACCATGGTAACGATCTTCAAACTTTCGGCATCAGTTATTCTTCTTCCCTCCACCATCGTTTGTTCAACGCCTAATTTGGTTGCCATTAGTGTTGCCAGTTTTCCTCCACCATGCACTAAAATTTTAGCTTCACTAACAGATGAAAAGCTTTTTAAGAATAGTGATAATTTTTCTTCATCATTAATAATATTCCCGCCGATCTTTATGATATATAAATTATCCATTCAAAATTTGTGACAGAACAGCCTGTGCGCCCCAAACCCTGTTAGACGCCTGCTGTGTAATTATACTGTTTGCTCCGTCTAATATTTCATCACTTATTTCTATATTTCTCCGTACCGGCAGGCAGTGCATTATTTTTGCATTGTTAGCTTGTTCAAGTTTTTTATTTGTCAGCATCCATTCATCAGCGCCCATTAAGGTTTTACCGTAATCATTATAAGAGCTCCAATTTTTTACATACACAAAATCAGCATTCTGCAATACCTTATCCTGCTCGTAAATAATTTCCGCACCCCTGGTAAATTGTTCCTCTAATTCAAAACCTTCGGGATGTGTAATAACAAAATCTGTATTTCCCCAAGCCGTCATCCATTGAGCAAAACTGTTAGCTACACATTGCGGTAAAGCTTTTACATGTGGTGCCCATGTCAATACAACTTTGGGATTACGTCCAACCCCTAAAGGATGGCTATTCAAAATTTCCTGAATCGTAATAATGTCGGTTAAACTTTGTAAGGGATGCAGTGTAGCGCTTTCCAGGCTCACTATTGGTATGCCCGCGTACTTAACGAATTGCTTTATAAAAAACTCGCTGTAATCTTCGTCGCGATCTTGAAGTGAAGGAAATGTTCTGATAGCAAGAATATCAAAATAATTTCCTAAAACGGGAGCCGCATCTTTTACATGTTCTACTGTTGTCCCATTCATAACAACACCATCTTCGAATTCGAGTGTCCAACCTTCGGCGCCTACATTAAAAACAATTGCTTCCATGCCCAGGTTTTGTGCAGCTATTTGTATGCTTAACCTGGTTCGCATACTTGGATTTAAAAACAGGCATCCTAATCTTTTTCCTGCACCCAAAGATTTCTCTTTATAAGGATCGGCTTTATATACCAACGCTTTTTTTACCAATTCATCTATATCGTCAACATCATGAACGGAAAGAAACTGCTTCAATTTTTTTATAATTTTTGTTTGTCAGTAAACTAAAATGTACCAGGCTTCATTTCTACTATTGAACATTGTTGCAGTTGATCCTGATTTTATCGAAGGGCACTCTTTAACATTCTTTTTCTTCTTTACATTTTGCAAGTGCCTCACTCTTATCCCTTCCTCATGAAAATTAAAATTCCGCTCCAACATGAACTTTTTCCTCCAGTTCTTTTATCGCAATTTTTAACCCATCTAAAAAACAATCAATCTCATTTCTATTTATAGCCAGTGATGGCAGCAATCTAATTACATTAGGTTTTGCTTCGCCAGTAAAAATTTTGTGTTTGTGTAAAAGATTAGTACGCAAGTCTTTTAAGCGCTCCGGCACATCAAAACCAATCATTAAACCTTTGCCGCGAACATTTTCTATTCCTTTAATTTCCTTCAACTTTTTTATTAAATACTTTCCATTGTCATTTGCTTTTTGGAGCAGGTTTTCACTTTCTAATACTTCTAAAACAGCCAGGGCAGCGGCACAGGCAAGATGATTGCCACCAAAAGTAGTTCCCAACATTCCATGCCTGGGTTTAATATAAGGGGCAATCAGAATTGCACCGACAGGAAATCCATTTCCCATTCCTTTAGCCATTGAATATATATCCGCATCAACGCCGGCATGATCTGTTGCGAAAAATTTGCCTGTTCTTCCATAACCACATTGCACTTCATCGGCAATAAACAAAGCGCCAGATTTTGTACAAAGACTGCGGATCAAATTCAAAAAACTATCTGTTGCTTCCGCGATTCCTCCAACTCCCTGAATGGCTTCAACAATAACGGCTGCAATTTCATTTGAATTTGAATTGAAATAATTGGCTAATGCTTCTTCGTAATTTAATGTAAGAAATACAATATTGCCTGTTTCATTGACAGGTGCTATGATAGAAGGATTATCCGTAGCGGCTACTGCAAGTGATGTTCGTCCATGAAAAGCTTTCTTGAATGCTATTATTTTTTTTCTCCCTGTATGAAAAGACGCAAGCTTTAGTGCATTTTCATTTGCTTCCGCACCGCTGTTACAAAGAAATAAATGATAGTTTTCTTTTCTACTTATCTCCCCCAACTTATCAGCTAACTCTTGCTGAATTGGGATCTGTATTGAGTTTGAATAAAAAGCAATTTTCGATAATTGTGCTTCAATCCGGCTTACCCAATGCGCATTTGTGTGGCCAATGCTGATGACAGCATGTCCACCATACATATCTAAATATTGTACTCCATTTTCATCCCAAACATAGCTATCCTTTGCACGTACAATGTTGATATTATTAATGGGATAAACATCAAATAATTTCATGACTCTTTATATAGGTTGTTTGCAATTGTTGAAGAAAGCCTGATTCCTTTTATCATTGCTGAACTAAGCCCCTGGTGTTCCATTTCGTTTAAACCTGCAATAGTGCAACCCTTAGGAGATGTTACTTTATCAATTTCTTCTTCGGGATGCGTTTTATTTGCAATTAATAATTTTGCAGCGCCGAAAGCCGTTTGGGCTGCAATCTTTAGGGCATCATGTGCATGGAAACCAATCTCCACACCACCTTGCGAAGCTGCTCTTATCGTTCGTAAAAAAAAGGCAATACCGCAAGCGCATAATGCGGTGGCAGCGCTCATCATTTCTTCGTTGATCAAAAGCGATTGACCCATTGTGTTAAAGATATTTTGCACCAGTTCTATATCTTCTTCAGTAGCATTTACAGCAGATAAACAGGTCATGCTTTCCCCCACTTTCATAGCAGTATTTGGCATAGCCCTGATGATGCGGAGATCATCACCAATTTTATCGCGAAAGACTTTTGTATGTGCTCCGGTTACCACAGATACAAATAACTGATTTTTTAGATCCACGACAGTCTTTAATTCTTCTAAAGCTTCATCTAACTGTTGCGGCAACACACAAATAAAAATTGTATCCGCGTTTTTAATTGCCTCTGCATTATCGGTAGTAACCACAAAACCTTTTTCTTTTAATAAAGCAAGTGCAGAAACCTGGCGACGGGTAATATTTATATCGCTGGACCTACAAACATTCGCTCTGATCAAACCTTCTGCCAGAGCCATTCCTATATTTCCTCCACCAATAATTGCTGCTTTCATATATTATCTATTAATTAAAATGCTGAGGACTTTAGTTCAAGACCCATTTTTTCATCAACACCAAACATCAGGTTCATATTCTGTACAGCCTGCCCGGATGCACCTTTCAACAAGTTATCGATGATAGAATGAATAACCAGTTTTGTGCCCACTCTTTCTAAATGGAGCACACATTTATTTGTGTTAACTGCCTGTTTTAAAAATATTTCCTGCCGGCTTAAAGTTGTAAAAGGATGAGGTGAATAATATTCTTCAAAAAGATCAAACAGGTCAGGAAGTTCCCAATTGCAGTTAATGGTGGAACTGATAAAAATGCCCCTTGCAAAATCACCTCTCCAGGGAACAAAATTCAGTTCCTGGTCTGTAGCACCCAATTGTACCAGCGATTGATTGATCTCATTTACATGCTGATGAGACAGGGTTTTGTAAGCCTGTATATTATTTGCACGCCAGTTAAAATGAGACGTCGAGGACAAACCATGTCCTGCACCGGTGGAACCTGTAATGCCTGTTGTGTAAATTTCCTGGTTGAGCAAACCTTCTTTCGCTAATGGCAACAATCCTAACTGTATGGCTGTAGCAAAACAGCCGGGGTTTGCAATATTATTTGCAGCTTTAATTTTTTCTTTATTTAACTCCGGCAAACCATATTCAAATTGACGATTGGCGATTGTAGATTTTGGATGAAGGCGGAAGTCCTGTGATAAGTCAATAATTTTTATTTTTTCAGCAATCGAATTTTCTTCCATAAACTTTTTTGCTTCTCCATGACCCACGCATAAAAAAAGCACATCAACATCATCATTAATGGAATCAGCAAAACTCAGATCCGTATCACCAATAAGATCCTGGTGAATGGAAGAAACTGGTTTGCCCGCATTACTCCTGCTATGAACAAAAGAAATAATTACATGAGGGTGATGAATTAGCAAACGGATTAGTTCACCCCCTGTGTAGCCTGCTCCACCTATTAGTCCAACCTTAATTTTTTGCATCTGCCTGCTCTTTTATCTGGTGATAAATAGATGACTGGTTGCCAAAAATTTTACTGAATCCCCTCACGTCATCCCCGCTCCATCCTTTATTCATTTCGCCATAACTTCCAAACTCCGGGCTCATTAAATCGTAAGCGGATTCGATACCAATTACCTGGAAGTGAAGCGGCATTAGTTGCACATACACATCGCCGGTTACTGATTCTTGCGAGTTTTCAAAGAATGATTCGATATCTCTCATTACTGGATCGAGTATCTGTCCTTCGTGCAACCAGTTACCGTAAAACTGCGCCAGTTGGTCCTTCCAGGACAATTGCCATTTGGTTAGTACGTGTTTTTCCAACGCATAGTGTGCTTTCAAAATAACCATTGGGGCAGCAGCTTCAAAACCCACACGTCCTTTTATGCCAATGATTGTATCGCCAATATGAATATCCCTGCCGATACCGTAAGCGCCGGCCAGCGATTGCAAAAATTGAATAGCCTCCGTTGGATGCGCAAAACTTTTGTCATTGATTGATCTTAACTCTCCCCTTTTAAAACGCAACTTCACTTCTTCGCTGCCGGTTTTGGTAACCTGTGTTGGCCAAGCCTCTTCGGGCAGCAAACCCCTTGACTTTAGGGTTTCCCTGCCACCAACTGATGTACCCCACAAACCTTTGTTGATAGAATATGCGGCTTTTTCAAAATTCATTTGCACACCTTTTTCTTTGAGATAAGCGATCTCTTGTTCGCGGCTTAGTTTTAAGTCGCGGATGGGTGTAATAATTTCCAATCCCGGGATCATAATATGAAAGATCATATCGAAACGCACCTGATCGTTTCCTGCGCCGGTACTGCCATGAGCCACGGCATCTGCATTCAGCGCTTTAGCATGTTCAGCAATATGCAAAGCCTGCACTAATCTCTCTGCGCTTACACTTAACGGGTAGGTGTTGTTTTTTAAAACATTCCCATAAATAAGATATTTGATGATGCGATCGTAATAGTTTTTTACAGCATCAATCGCAGTGTGTGTTTTTACTCCAAGTTTGTAGGCATGTAATTCGATATTTTTTAACTCATCTTCGGAAAAACCTCCCGTGTTCACTATAATGCTATGAACTTCATAGCCTTTTTCCTGGGTAAGATATTTTGCGCAATAGGTAGTATCTAATCCGCCACTAAACCCCAAAACAATTTTACTCACATTACTATCAGATGTATTTTGCTCCATTGTAAACCTGCTTTAAAAATTGAAAAAATTGAAAAGAGACATTTTCACCTTGCGGCTGCTATTGTTCTTATCTTTTTTCAGCAAGCGGCTTAAGAAACGGTTTTTCTTTTGCTGAAACAGGCGTTCGTACACCTTGCTTTTTTGCTCAAAATGTTCTTTTGTTTCCTGGGGTTCATAATGGTCTTTAGGATCGTACAGCATAGCTGTACATAGGCAATTCTTTCGTTCCTTACCCATTAATATGTCATAATTGACACAACTCTTACACCCGGCCCAAAACTTTTCATCCTGCGTCAACTCAGAATAAGTTACGGGCTCATAACCCAGGTCGCTGTTGATTTTCATTACTGCTAAACCTGTAGTTAATCCAAAAATTTTCGCTTCGGGATATGTTTCCCGGCTCAAATCAAAAACCCGTTGTTTTATGTTTTTAGCCACACCACTTTTTCTAAAAGCCGGCGCTACTATTAAACCAGAATTAGCAACGTATTCACCTTCCCAGGTTTCAATATAACAAAAGCCTACCCATACACCTTCCTCTGTTGTTGCAATAACAGCCTTGCCCTCATCCATCTTTTGTTCTATATATTCAGGGCTTCGTTTAGCAATACCGGTACCACGGGCGGCAGCAGAAGATTCCATTTCATCGGTAATGGTTTTTGCATATTGTTTATCGGCAGCAGTAGCCACTTTAATAATAATATTCTGATTTTCCAACGTTCAATAAAAATTAGCGAATGATATGGATTACCAATCCTGGAAAAATTAGGCTGGAGAATTCGACTGATAGGGGCTGTGGTTAGTTGCTTGTCCTATCAGCAACCAGGTCTCGATAAATAGCGAAAGAGGTCAAAACATACATCGTACACACTGATGGCGTGCAGCGAATGAAAGATAAAATGCTTTGTATGAGAGGTTATATTCACGTTTAAATCGTGGCACAAATTTATAGTAGTTAAAAACTAATTGCCAAAAAAATATGTCAAGCCCTTTTGGCCATCGAAAAGCTTTACTTACAACGCAAGCAAACTGCAGCCCCTGATATCGGTATTATCCATTCTGCCTAAAACTTCAAAACTGTTATCAGGATGGAGTCTTGCTATATCCTCTGTAGCGATGAAACTGCACGAATATATGTTCCCCAGGTCAATAATATTTAAAGCTCCGCTCACAGGTTTATCATTATTTATTAAAATTTTTCTTTGGTCATCCTCCTCTCTTATTATACCCTTCACCCAGGGGGCTGCGGTAAATTTTCCTTCTTCTTTTGCATAAGCCTGCGACAATAATTCTGTCATTCCGTATTCCGAGTGAATTGTTTTTAGTTGAAAGGCCTGCTTCAATTGACTGTGGACTTCGTTCCTGATCAATTCCTGCCTCCTGCCCTTCATGCCGCCGGTTTCCATTATTATAGTGTTCTCTAATTTCATTGGGAAAGCTTCGGCAAAATCAAGCAACGCATATGTAACTCCAAAAACTATTGTTTTTTGATTTTGCTTTTCTAACAGTAAAATTGTTTCGGCTAGTTTTGAAAAGTCTGACAAGTAAAATCCATTCAAAGGATGCCCGCTATCTTCCATTAAATTATTCACCATATAAACTAATGATGAATTCCCTTTTTCCAGGTAGGAAGGAAGTAATCCAAGAAAGCAATATTCAGAGACTTTTCCATAAAATTGAGCAAAAGTTTTTAAGAAAGACTTTTCGTACAGAGATACATCTTTAATTAAATGCC